>ERZ839767.666-NODE-666-length-58525-cov-4.080862_pt1 | contig 58525 bp, 50 predicted proteins | sample MGYA00519879_ERZ839767 | MGnify/ENA primary metagenome ERZ839767 (study PRJEB31850, sample SAMEA3708852) | human gut metagenome | biome: human gut; feature: human-associated habitat; material: faeces | place: China | collected 2014 ... | reverse complement strand
TGCAGGTCGATATTTACGGCAAGGACACAACGAAGTTAGAAAAGATCAGCGAAGATGTGATGAAAATGCTCGAGAAAACTGACAAGTACGAGGATATTACCAATGGGCAGGAAGAGGGCAAAAAAGAACTTGTTGTCAGTGTGAATAAAGATAAGGCGATGCGCTATGGACTTACGGTAGCGCAGGTATTCCAAGAGCTGTCCGGTAAATTATCCACGGATAAAGAAGCGACAACGATCACGGTGGATGATCAGGATTACAAGGTCAAACTTGAATTAAAGACGAACAACCTACTGTCCTATAAGTTTGAAACGACAGTAACGGACGATCAGGGCAAACAGAAGAAAGAGACTCATAAGCTGAAAGAATTTGCGGATGTGAAAGAGGCGAAGAGCCTGACAACGTTAAAACGTGAAAACCTTTCAAACATGATCTCGGTAACGGCATCGGTTAAGGATGGCGAAAATGCAACATTGCTTAGCCGTGATCTGCAGAAGCAGCTTGACAAATACGAAACACCGGATGGCTACGATGTGAAGATTTCCGGTGAGAGTGAGACAAATAATGAGATGATGAAAAACATGCTCCTTATGATCTCGCTTGCTATCTTATTCATTTATCTGATCATGGTAGCGCAGTTCCAAGGACTTTTGTCGCCGTTTATCGTGTTGCTTACAATACCGCTTGCATTCACCGGTGGATTGCTTGGTCTTTTGATCGCAGGCGAGGAATTGTCTGTTATGTCAATGATGGGATTCTTGGTATTGGCCGGTGTCGTTGTAAACAATGGTATTGTGTTTGTAGATTATGTCAACCAGCTTCGTCTGGATGGCGTATCCAAAAAAGACGCATTGGTGGAGACCGGGGTTACCCGTATGCGCCCGATTTTAATGACGGCGCTTACGACAGTTCTTGCTATGTCAACGATGGTATTTAGCACAGACACCAGTGCACAGATGTCTCGTGGTATGGCGATCGTAACGATCGGAGGATTGCTGTATGCAACGCTTATGACATTGTTTATTGTTCCGGTATTTTACGATATCTTCTATCGCAGAAAGATGAAAAAGATTGACCTTGGAGACGAGAGCAATTTGATGGATGAGGATAAATAAAGGGACAAAAAAACGCGTGTTGTTAGCAAAACTCGAATAAAAAAAACTATATCGGAAATACTTTCTTGTAAAGAGCTGGGTATCTGCAATTGTAAGGCAATACTGCATTGAGCGAAAACAGAGAAAGGTGTGATGTAGGTTTGAAGAAACAGCAGGGAATACAAAGTGTGAAATTTGAAGAGCCACCGATCATTTGCGCTGCTGCATCTGTAGTAGGGCAAAAGGAAGGGGATGGCCCATTTGGTGATGTATTTGACCAGATCGAGTCAGACCCTAAGGTTGGTGGAGATACATGGGAAGACGCAGAAGGCAGACTTCAGGAGCGTGCCGCAGAACTTGCTATTCAAAAAGCAGGCTGTGGTAAAGAGGCGATCCGTTACATTGTGGCGGGCGATCTCCTGGGACAGCTTATGGCGTCTTCTTTTGGTTTAGCAGGATTTGATAAACCGTTGTTTGGGGTGTATGGAGCCTGCTCGACGATGGGAGAATCCATCGGGATCGGTTCTATGCTTGTAGAAGGTGGATTCGCAGATTATGTACTTGCAATGACTTCCAGCCATTTTGCCAGTGCTGAAAAACAATTTCGTTTTCCGCTAGGCTATGCAAATCAGCGTCCTAAAGCCTCGACTTGGACGGTGACAGGAAGTGGAGCCGTTGTGATATGTAAAGGGGATCAGAAACAGGGAATGGCCAAAATTACCGGGATTACGACCGGAAAGATCGTTGATTATGGTGTGAAAGATACGATGAACATGGGTGCCTGTATGGCCCCTGCAGCCGCATCGGTGGTCGCAGCACATTTCAAAGATTTCGGAACAGATCCGTCAGAGTATGACCAGATCATTACAGGAGATCTGGGGATGGTTGGCAAAGATATTTTAATCGACATTTTGCGGTCAGAAGGGTATGATATTGCAGATCGTTATATTGATTGTGGTATTGAGATATATGGCAGGGATGCACAAGCACAGGCAGGCGGCAGCGGCTGTGGATGCAGTGCGGTCATGCTTGCCGGGTATGTGTTGAAACAGTTGGAGATCGGAGAATGGAAACGAGTGTTGTTTGTTCCAACGGGAGCATTGCTGTCAGTCGTCAGTTTTAACGAAGGTAATAGCATTCCGGGAATTGCACACGCCGTAAGATTGGAAACCCTTATTTCTAATTAACATGACTCAAACTTCCCATAACGAAAATGCGGCAAGGCAATTGCTATAGATCTCTTACGGCAGAAGTCAATCTTTAGTAACTGCAAAATGTTTAGTGGTCATTGACATAATCAGTAATAGGTGGTTGTGGAAAAGTTAAGGTATGGGAAGTTTGAGTAACATTACAATAAATTAATGATAATTATTTGATAAAAAGGGTCAAAAATAACAAATAATTAAAGGAGAAGATCCCGGTTGTAAAGTGGGAAAATGGGAAATAAAAAATAGACAAAAAAATCATTATTTTTGATGATCTTGAATGCAAAATTAGTGGAAAGAGGTGTATCACATTGGATTATATATTGGCGTTTATTGTTGGCGGTCTGATATGTGTTATTGTGCAAATATTAATGGATAATACAAAGCTATTACCTGGACGGATTATGGTACTGTTGGTATGCAGTGGTGCTGTACTTGGGGCAATCGGTGTGTACGAGCCATTTGCTAAATGGGCAGGAGCAGGGGCGACAGTCCCTTTGCTTGGCTTTGGAAATGTCCTATATCAAGGAGTAAAAAAAGCGGTAGATGCAGAAGGATTTATTGGTTTATTTAAGGGAGGATTTAGTGCATGTGCAGTAGGAGTATCTGCAGCGTTAATTTTTGGATATTTGGGTTCTCTCATATTCAAACCGAAGATGAAAGATTAGTGAAATGTTAAGGTTTTAACGGGTGCTTTGGAAAAATGTTTCTTAATTCGTTATTTTTGTGTTGCAAATTGAATAAAAAAAAACAAAAATAAGTAAAAAAATATACAGAACTAACAAAATTTTAAAAATCCCTTGCAACTGCGCTCTGTTGGGTATAAACTTGCCATTGTAAGCGTTAGTAAATGTATAAATTCTTTGATTGATTTATTTATGAAAGGGAGAAGAAAAAATGGCTAAGACAATTAAGAAAGCAACACAGACCAAAGCACCGGCAAAAAACACATCTGTAGAGACTGCAATGAAGGCAGTAGCAGCTAAGAAACCTGAGGTGAAAGCTGCAGCACCGGCACCTGTTAAGAAGACAGAGGAAAAACCTGCTGCTAAGGCAGAAGTTAAGCCGGCTGTGAAAGAGACAGTAAAGAAGGCAGAAGAGAAAGTGGCAGAGAAGAAGACAAGAAAGCCTAGAAAGAAAACTGTTAAGAAACCGGTAGAGAAAATACAGGAAGTATTTGTTGAGTTTGATGGTGAGCAGTTTAAGACAGCTTCCATTATTGAGAAGATCCATGAGGTATATAAGGCTGAGGGTCATCGTGTTGGAGCTATCAAATCCCTGCGTGTTTATATTGATCCGGTAGAGCGTAAAGCATACTATGTTATCAATGATAAAGCAGAAGGAAAATATGTTGAGTTTTAATTTGGTCATTCATTTATAGAAATTGAATAGTGTACGAAATGTTGTACATAGTAAACGACAGAGATAAGTGGTAAAGAACTTGTTTCTGTCGTTTTTGGGTTGATAGGATTAAAGATAATTCGTTTGAGATCCGAAAAGGGATGAGGAAGCAGTAAAACGGATCATCAGGGAAATAAGCGCATAATTATTGAAAAAAGAGCAAAACGAAAGAGCAAAACGGAACGATGTATTCTTGACAGATGGTATAAAAAGTGTTATATTTGCATAACGTAATGTTAGCAGAAACATTTTGGTGAGCGTTTTATATAACGCATCTACCGGTTACAACAAGGGGTTGTACTGGTTTCGACGGGCTCACTGCAGATGGAGAAGCTGTCCGTGGTCGGACACCACGTAAAAAGTTCGATTTAAAATTAAACGCTGAAGATAATTTAGCATTAGCTGCCTAAGCGCAGCTCATCGGTCTTAGCGCCCCGCCGCTAAGGTAGCCGGTGTCATACCTGCGGGACACTCCGTTGTCAAAGCTTTGCGATGACGGAAAATCTATGAAGCTACCAAAGAGCATAGCCTGTTAGTGGGCGCTGCTTGGAGGGAATGTTAAAACACTGACTATGACAGTAGAAGTACATTGAATCTGGGTTCGGACCGGGGTTCGACTCCCCGCAGCTCCACTATTTATTAAATGTTGAAATAACCAAATTTTTGGTTGTTTCAACATTTTTTTCTTAATATTTGTATTTAAATCTTAAATCCTTTATACTATTACATATTAAAAGATTATTAAGTAACAAATAAACGGGAGAAATTTTAAAATATGGAATACGATTTTTTGAAACAGTTTTCAAAGAGAATGAAGATTGTTGGTATGTTCTCAACATTGATAAAAAACAGTTGGCAGAAGACTACCTGGAAACAGTTCGGTTTTGAGACAATGGACAAGCAGGTGAATATGATATATGCGGTTCTTTTGTTCATTATGGAGTATTCACTCAGGGAGCAGCCTTGTACGATTGATGATATATCAGTCTTTGTTGATGATGTATGTAACAGGTATCTGAAAAAAAGTCTTTCTTACGAAAAAAGCAGGGAGCTTGCTGAGTTTATTATAAATATTGTTTTGTGTGATGAAGGTCATGCGATGTATTTTGACTGTTTTGAGTTTGAAAAGCGTGAATATAAAAAGAAAAATATAAGTTATCTGTCAAATGAGGTGGTCTATCTTGACGGTGATATAAAAAGAACAAGCTACAAACTTACTGATAACGGATATAATCTGGTATTATCGACACTCGAAGTCGAAAACAATATGAAGCTTACGATACATGAGATGATATTTAAGATGCACTTAGAACGGGCTACATATGATCAGGCACTTGATGAGGTTAAAAATATTTTTAATATGCTGCGCATACAGCTTCAGAAAATACAGGAGGCGATGGATAAGATAAGGCGAAATGCACTTAATTATTCTATTGAGGATTACGAGCAGATTTTAAATGAAAATATGACTGCCATAAGTGATACAAAGCACAAGTTTATGGAGTACAGGCGTGTGGTTAGAAACCGTGTTAAAGAACTAGAAGATGAAAATATAAATATTAAGGCTTTGAGTGATGAGGATATGGAAAAACTTCATAATCTTCAGGATATTGAGAGATATTTGAGCAGGTCGATAGATGAACATCAGAAGATATTAAATAAACATTTTGACCTTAAAGACCTTTATTCTCATGAGCTTGAGCAGATGTCAAAGATGACGCTTATTAAAAGGTTTTCTATCAGAAATGATCTGTATGACAAAATTATTGAGCATCCGGGCAGTCTTGTAAATATAAATCAGTTTTTAAATCCGCTTTTTAGAAATAATCCGGAGAAAGTTTACAATCTGAATAAGTGTATCCAGTATCAGAAGCCGCTCAGAGAGAAAAATGATGATGAAGAAGAAGAAAAACTTGATTTTGATGCTATGGACTATGAGGAGCAAAAGGAGAGAAAACTCAGGGAAAAGTTAAAAAAATATCAGTCCAGTATGGAATTTCTTGTTGAAAGGACAATGGAGAATGATGGCGAGATTGATTTAGCTTCAATGAGTAGTCTGCCAGAGGAACAGAAGAAAGTGTTTATTCCGAATGCTGAAATGTTTAAGGAGATAATGGTCGAGTTTATTAAAGCCGGAAGTATTGATATTGATGAACTTAGAAAAGAGAGAAGAAATATAGTTGCGGAGGAAAGCTGTAGTTTTCAGTTAAATGAAATGATATTAAAAATTGCTGATGAGAGAAAAAATTCACAGATTAAACGGATAACCGTAAGAAGATGTGATGACGGACAGACAGTTTGTTTTAAGGATGTTTACAATGAATTTGGTGACAGACGAAATATATATTGTTCTAATGTTCAATTTAGATTTGAGAAAGAAATGGAGTAGTTATGGCATACGAGGCAGATGAAGTAAAGATAAGTCAGGAAATATTTTGTACGCTTATTTCAAAACATGAATTAAGAGAGGAAGATAATAAGGAGCTGTTTGAAGGTTACACACAAAATCCAAGAATAATGAATCTTGTGAAAAGTCAGGGTGAAATTGCGGATTGTACAGTAGAAAGATATGGAAGTGTGATATATCTTATACCTGCTGAAGACAACGATTTTCTCGGGTTTTCAAAGCAGGAATTAAAAGCGAAACTCTGTAAGTCAGGAGCTACGGACAAGGATTATTATCTGTCACAGTTTGTTATCCTTACAATGCTTACAGAATTTTATGACGGTCAGGGGAGCAGCAGTAAATCAAGAGAATATATTAAGGTCGGTCAACTTATAAATCTGGTTTCAGACAGACTTATACAGGCTGGAAATAATATGACCGAGGAGGAAGAGGAAAAGACAGGGCTTGCATTTTCAAATATGCTTGAAGCATACACGGCACTTAGAAGTGACGAAAAGGGAAGAAAGACAAAGACGACAAAAGAGGGTTTTGTCCACAGGATACTGACCTTTTTACAGGAACAGGGACTTATAGAGTATATAGAGAGAGATGATATGATAAACACAACAAAAAAACTTGACAGTTTTATGGACTGGAATTTGTTAAATCAGAACAACTATATAAGAGTGAGCAAAGTTTTGGGAATCAGTGATGAAAAGGAGAAGGTAAAAGGTGAGTAAGATAAATACACTTCGTATCGTAAACTTAAATTATAACAATAATTCTATCAAGATAAGTGATGAAGCATTTCAGTTTAATGGTGAAAGTACGCTTATGTCACTTAGAAATGGTGGCGGAAAGACAGTGCTGGTGCAGATGATGACGGCACCATTTGTGCATAAAAGATATAGGGATACAAAGGATAGAAAGTTTGAGAGTTATTTTACGACAAACAGACCGACTTTCATTATGGTCGAGTGGGTGCTTGACGGGGAAGCCGGTTATGTGCTTACCGGAATGATGGTAAGAAAAAATCAGGAGGTTTCGGATGGGGAGGCTCATGATGAACTTGAGATGATAAATTTTGTATATGAATATACTGCCAGATGTGAAAATGACATATATCATATACCTATAATAAATGAGACTGAATCAGGTATGACATTAAAAAACTGGGGTTCATGTAAAAAGGTATTTGAAAAGCTTAAAAGAGAAGATGGTATGCATTTTAATTACTATGATATGGATATGCCTTCCCAGTCAAGAATGTATTTTGAAAAGCTTAAGCAGTACCAGATAAATTATAAAGAATGGGAAACTATTATAAAAAAGATAAATTTAAAAGAATCTGGACTTTCAGAGTTGTTTACGGATTGCCGTGATGAAAAAGGTCTTGTTGAAAAGTGGTTTTTAGAAGCAATAGAGAGTAAACTCAATAAAGATGGAAAACGCATTTTAGAATTTGAGACTATAATAAAAAAATACGCAAAACAGTACAGGGACAATCAGACAAAAATTCAGAGAATGAAAAATCTCAGAGGTTTTTTAGAAGAAGCATCGGGCATAAGAGTATATGCGGATGAATATGTCGATTACACTGAGAAAAGAAAAAATAAAGAAAATGATATTGCATGGTTTAATGTGATATTAAATGAGTTAAATGCAGAAGCTGAGGAAAGAAAAAGACTTCTTGACGAAGACATAAGAAAAAAACAGATAGAGATTTCAGATATAAAATATGAAGAAGTATCATATAATATTCATTCATTAGAGGCAAAAAAGGAAAGACTCATACACGAATACGAGCAGATAACACTTGAAAAAGGTCAGGTTGCAAAAGAAAAAGACAGGCTTGAGAATAAGAGGGCAAAGCTTCTTTGTGCGAGAGAAAATGAAGAAAAAAATGCTGCTCTTGCAGAATGTAGAAAGATTGAGAGCCGTCTTGAGGCATCAAAAAAGAGTGAGGAACAGAAAGAACCTGAAAGACAGGAACTTGGAAAAACACTTTTTAAACATTACAGCAGGGCAGTTTCGGAGTGCGAGGCTGAAATCGCAAATACAAGAGAAAATATAAAAAAGCAGGAAAAGCAGGAAAAAGAGTACAACCAAAGTAAGTCCGACTGTTTTAAACAAAAGGATGACAATTCATTACAGATAGGAAAATGTCAGGCAAAAATTTCAAATTATGATGTGATTGAAGAACAGTTTAATAAAAAATACGAAGAAAAGCTTTGCAGAAATATTTTAGGTGTTTATGAGACGGGGACATTAGAATTAAGAGATGATGAGTATAAAAAAGAAATATCGAAGATACAAAAAGATATAGTTTCTCTTAAACAGGAAAAGGTGAAAAATGATGATGATTTTGTAAAATATGTAAGAAAGCAGGATGATCTCAGAAATGAGATTATGGAGAAAAAGAGCAAGCTGGCATCAGAGAGAGAAATATGTCTTGATTTTGAGGAGCAGTTAAAAATAAGACAGGATATTATGAAACATTTTCTTGTAAGTGAAAATGATGTTTATAACAAGGAAGTGATACTTAAGGGTGCAGACAGAAAGCTTAAGGAGATAAGTGCTGCAAAAAGGTTGTTAGAGCGTGAGAGCGAGCAGACAAACACAGAGATAAAACTTCTTGAGAATGGAAGATTGTTGGAGGTTTCAAAAGAGTTTGATGAATATCTGTCATCTATGGAGATTGAATATATATATGGTATGGAGTGGCTTTCAAATAATGGAAGAAGTATGGATGAAAATAAAAAGATAGCTGCCAATAATCCATTTATTCCATATGCGGTAATAATCTCCGGTGAGGATTTAAAAAAGCTGTTGGCAGATAAAAATAAGGTATTTACTTCAAATCCGGTGCCGATTGTAAAGAGAGAGGAGCTTGAAGATGGTTTTATAAATGATGAAACAGGTGTTGTAGAACTTGAAAAGATAAGCTTTTATCTGAAATTTCAAGAGGAACTTCTCAATGATAGCAAACGATATGAAATCATAGAACAAAAAAAGGAAAAAAGCAGGAAAATACAGGAAAACATTGAGAGAAGAGATGAAGAATATAAGGAGTATTTTTCTAAACAGGAATGTATAAAAAATCAGACGATAGAAAGTGACAGTATAGAAAGCGGCAGGGGACTTATTGATACACTTGAGAGTGAAACTGTTAAGATGCAGGCTGAACTTGAAAATCTGGAAAGTTTGAAAAGGAAGATTACCTTAGTAAACGAACAGATAAATCAGAATGTAACAGCACTGAATGATAAAAAAAATCTTGCAGGGATAAGATTGCAGGATTTCGGGATGCTTAGAGAGAGTTATAATGATTACTGCGATGCAAAAGAGGAAAAAATACGACTTGACAAGAAAAATGAAGATATTGACAATAAGCTGAACATTATTACAGAAAAACTTAATAACCTTATCGAGGACATCAAAGCGGATGAAAAAACTGAGATGAAGAAGAAACAGGAGCTTCTTGGACTTCAGGAAAGATATGAGTATTTTGAAAAATTTAGTGGAAAATCAGAAGATGTTGATAAGGCGCCTTATACTTTGCTTGACGAAGAAGAAAGGATTTCAAAAGAGGCAGCTTACAATGCCCTTTTAAATGATTATTCAAATGAAGTGAAACTTCTTACAGAGCAGTATAACAGTGCCAACAGGAGATTTCTTAAGAGTAAGCAGGAGTTAGCAGAACTACTTGCAAAATACCGTATTAAAAAGACAGACATTGAAAAGACAAGGTATGATAAAGACGATAAGGCAGAATTAGATGAACGCATATCTGCTAACAATATGGAGTTACAGTTGTATGATGAAAAACTTAACAAAGTCAATACGCAGATAACCAAAAAAGAGTCAGACATTGAGCACGCTTACAAGGATATGTATAGGATTGCTGAAAAGAAAGAGCCAATTAGCAAGGATAAAATATCTGACACAAACTTTAAAGACAGGATAATTATAATCCAAAATGAGATAAGAGACACCAGACTTGACCTTGACGGAGTTACAAGTCTTTGCAGGGGATATGAAGCAAATATTTCTGCACTTGCCGAATATAGTGATTTAAAGGTTGAGGAGACCGATGAGCATATAAAGAAAGAGGATATTTTTGGAAAGTCGGTAAAAGAAATTGATAAGTTCAGGGGCATGATGATAAGAGATTACAGAGAACTTATTGAAAATGAGAGAAAGCAGAGTAATGTTATCACAAGACTTTTAAACGAGATGGCAAGAAAAAATATCTTTAAGGATGAATTTTTCCAGAAGCCTATCGAAGTATTATTATCACTTACGGATAATGCAGTCAATTTCATGAAACAGCTTGATATACTGGTTTCATCTTACGAAAGTATGATAGAAAAACTTGAGGTAGATGTTGCCATCGTTGAAAAGGAGCGTGTAAGGATAGTTGAACTTCTTGAGGAATATGTAAGGGATGTCCATGAGGAGTTAGGCAAGATAGATGGAAATTCAACGATAAAAGTGCATGGAGAGAGTAAGAAAATGCTTAAGATAACTCTGCCTGAGTGGTATGAGAATGAGGAGATATATCATCTTAAGATACAGGATATTCTTGAAGAGGTTACTGCAAAGACGATAAAGGCATTAGAGGAAAATAAAAATCCTGATGATATAACAGGGCTTTATATCAACACGAAGTATCTATACGATACGGTGGCAGGTACGGGTAATGTCCGCATAAAACTTTACAAGATAGAGGAGCAGAAAGGAAGAGAAATTTCATGGTCAGATGTTGCGAAAAATTCAGGTGGTGAGGGATTTTTGTCGGCATTTATAGTTCTGTCAAGTCTGCTCTACTATATGAGAAAAGATGTGTCAGATGTATTTACCAATTATAATGAGGGAAAAGTGCTTGTTATGGACAATCCTTTTGCACAGACAAATGCTTCACATCTTTTGAAACCGCTTATGGATATGGCAAAAAAGACAAATACGCAGCTTATCTGCCTTTCAGGTCTTGGTGGTGATTCAATATATGACAGATTTGACAATATTTATGTGTTAAATCTTGTGGCGGCAAGCTTGAGAAACGGAATGCAGTATCTTAAAGGGGAGCACACAAGAGGAGATGAACAGGAAACAATGATAGCAACGCAGATACAGGTTACACAGCAGGAGCTTATGTTCTAAAATATATAAAATTGTATTTTAAGTATTATACGACATGATGTTGTTGAGAGAGTACATTATTCTGAAATGGAGGTGTCATGGGTAGTAGATGAAATGTTATAAGATTAAATACAGACTTGGCATAACACATAGTGTTGACAATAATGAAAAGAACAAGCATAATCATATATTAGAAGGAGAAATATTTGCAAAACCGTCGGATGATGATTTTGTTGAATTTTCCGATATGGAGAACATGGTGAATGAAACACTTGAAGAATACAAAAACAAATATTTAAACGATTTGGAAGAGTTTAATGGGGACGCAAATATTGAAAATGTAGGAGAAGTTTTTTGGAAAAAACTTTTCATGGTTTTTGAAAAAAATGGTTGGGCATTGATAAGGCTTGAAATTGGAGAAAATCCATTGAGGATATATTCAGTTTCAACTGAGGAAATAAGAATGTAAAGCTTAGTTTTGTTTAAGAGGGGAGAGTTTTTATGATAAGACTAGAGAAAACAATTGTTGCAGGAAGTATGGCATTGCTGCTTGCAGGAACATCATTTTTTATGCCGCAGAATAAAGCTATGGCGGCAAGAATAATAAAAATTGATGGAAATCCTTCAGAGTGGGATGGGATTACTGCATATAAGTCAAATGATTCAAAGATTGCAAAATGGTCTGTGTCAAAGAATGATGACTATGTATATTTTTATGTTCAGCAAAATGGTGGAAATATATATGGACAGCCTATAACATCTACAAACTTTATTATCAAATATGAAGATGGAAGCAGTGACGGAATACGTTTTGAAGCAAATATGAATGCTGTTAAAAACGGAACTTTTGGTGATATAGATGGTGTAGGTGATAAAGATAAGGCATCAGAGCCAAGTCAGGAAAAAGATAAGTATGAAACTGAATTCAGGATACCTCAGAAATTTTTTGGCGGTAAAAAATACACATTGGAATATTGCGGGACAAAGGTCAAAAGCGAGGATATTACTGACTTAAAGTCAAAGGATGAAGAGACGAAGAGTGACTATGTATATAATGGTATAAAGATTGATGGAAATTTCTCTGACTGGAATGCGGTTGACAAAAAAGATGTTACGGGTAACACTGAGAAAAACAATAACTTATCAAAGGCTGCGGTTGTATTTGACGGGGATTATATTTACATATATCTTAAGGAAACTTCAGATGGTGCAGCTTTAGCATCAGGAAGTTATTCAAGAGGTGCATATGAGCTCCTCACTGATACAGGCAGAAGAACATCTTTAAAGCTGGTAAAAAAAGATGGAAAATATCAGGTTGAGGTAAATGATTATGTAAACCATCAGATGAAGGGTGAAAGTATAAAAGTAGAACATTCAAATCTACAGTATGAAATTTCAGTACCTGTTTCTGCACTTAAACAGTACAACAAAAAGGTTTCATTTGGATATTACTGTGCAGATAAACCACTTGTGGAAGATATAGTAAATATTGACAAGGGTTCATCGCATGGTGCACTTAACAAGAAGTTTGATGGAATAACATATGATGGTGAGTATAGCGACTGGGACGATTATCCACATTCACTTATAGAATATTCTACACAGGGTGGACAGACTGATGATTCGGAGGCTGCTTTATATGCATCTGACGGATATTTGTACGGTCATGTAAAATCACTTCTTCATAAGACAACTGAGGGGAAAAATGAGTTTATGCCGTTTGCGGTAAGAGCCAATAAAAATGATAAGACATCAATTTCTTTCAGATTTGTTTCTGTTGACAAGGATGGAAATATAAACTGGAATCCAAAGCTTACAAATCTTGAAAATGGAACATATGAGTTTACACTTGTAGATATAGGCTCATGGACGACTTATAAAAATGTATCAGATAAGGGGTTTATTGATTATGGAAAGATTAAGATAACAACAGGCAGCAAATATGATGAGATGGAATATCGAATTTATATGAACAAACTTGCTAAGAAATTTGGTCTTGATGAAAATGAGATGAAAGTTTTGCAGGCACAGTATATAAATATAGGTGAAGAGTGGGTGACATATGCGGGTACTTCTACAGGTCCTTTTGTGGGGGTTACAATGTGTTGTCTTACGGCAGCAGGTGTATTTTCATACAAAAAAAGAAAAGATAAAAAGAGCATGATGAGGATAGCTGAATGATTAGATATATAATACTTTTGATATTTCTGGTTGTGTGGTTATACATACTTCATGTGACTAAAAAAGCAAAATTACCATTCTGGCATTTCCTATGGGGAAGTGCCGGATTGTTTGTAATCATTTTTGTCGGATTTAAAGATGTACTTACACAGCCTATGGCAAATATTGTAGCAGCGGTTGCCGGCATAGTTGGAAAAATGACCGGTGTATTTGAACCATATTATAAATATGGTATTATTTTTGTGGAATCAGCCAAAGATTCCATTACACTAAAGATTGATTTTGAATGTTCGGGTATTATTGAGATAACGGCATTTCTGTCACTTCTTATATTTTTTAATGTATATTCAAGATATGAAAAAGTCATTATAGGATGCATAGGAACGGTATATATTATTGTCGCAAATGCATTAAGAATAATACTGATATGTCTTATAATACATTTCAAAGGTGTGGATTATTATTATATTTCACATGCATTGATAGGAAGAATTTTCTTCTATATCTTGTCTATCATATTATATTTTTATGTATTTACAAAAGCTCAGATAATAAGTCAGAAGGTAGGAGGATTTGGATATGTCGATGATAATAAATAGATTTGTAAATTCTTTTGTCTTCTGGGCAGCGTGGATAATCATTCCGGTTATTATGGAGATAATACCGTCAATAGGAAGTATAGTTGTTCTTATAAAGAAAAAAATAAAACCGGTTAAATATGATATTCCTATAATATATCCGGAGATATCGCTTCTTATACCTGTTTATAACTCACAGGACTCGTTAGAGGCCTGTATCAGTTCGATATATGAAAGTGATTATCCGAATGACAAGATAAGGATATTTCTTGTGAACAATCAGGGGCAGGATAACAGTTTTAATGTGTTTGCTGAATGTCAGAAGAAGTTTCCGGAACTTATGATGCAGTGGTTAAATGCAAAGCAGGGAAAGTCAAAAGCTTTAAATCTTGCTTTATTTAACAGTGATGGAAAATATATAATTCATATTGACAGTGACGGAATACTTGAAAAAACTGCTCTTACCAATATGGTAAATAAGTTTGAGGCAGACCTGTCTATAGACTGTATGACAGGTGCGATAATGACAATGCCGGACCAGGTGGAAGAGTATAAGGGGTTCTTTGCAAAATTACTTAGAAAAATGGAGTTTATGGAATATGCACAGGCATTTCTTGCAGGAAGAAATTATGCATCTGAGCTGAATGCCATATATACATTGTCAGGTGCATTTTCAGCATTTAGAAAATCTACGGTGCTTAAATCACAGCTTTATAATACAGATACGATATGCGAGGATACGCAGATTACATTTCAGATGAAATATCTTCAGAAAAAGCGTGTTTATATGTGTGAGAATGCTATATTTTATGTTGATCCAATAGAAGATATGAATAAACTCTATACACAGAGACAGAGGTGGCAGAGAGGAAGTCTGGAAGTTTCACATCTGTTTATGAAAAAAAAGATGAATCCTTTGAAAATATTCACTGATGTTAATATAAGAACACTGATGTATGACCATACTTTTGCATTTCCAAGAATTATATGGTATCTTGCACTTATATGTCTTTTGTTTATGAAGTATTCTTTCACTTCAATAATTTATTCAACTTTGTTTATATTTCTGCTTTATATTTTGGTAGGATATTGTTATTATTTTACAACGATAGGTTTTTTATCAGGTTTCAAGAAATTAAGGAGATATTATGCAAGGCAGTGGTATATAGTACCATTACTTCCGTTTTTTAATTTTGTCGTATTTTTTATAAGATTTGCAGGGGTTATAAACAGTATAAATACAAACAGTGCATGGAAAACAAAGACATTTACGGAAGAAAAGAGAGTGTTCTTCAAGGTTATAAGAGATGAATTTATTATACCGATAAGAATTATTGAGAAGATTAAAAAAAATGTCAACACTGACTGATATGTTTTTGGAAGATTAAAAAGAGAATGGATGAGGAAGTTATAAAATGAATAAAAACAGAATATTTAAAAAGGTTTCATTTGCAATTATTGTATTTGCTTTAGTTGTGGGATGTGTGGTTTTATACCAGACAAAAACATACAATAACAGTGTTCTTGAAATTTATGCGTCTCAGCAGGATCAGTATATAAAACTTGTATTGGATCAAATAAATCTTAAAAAAGATACATCTGGTTCAGGACAGGAAATGATAAGAGATATACTTGGGTCGATTGATGGCTCTGAAAAAGAGTATTGGACTTTGTCAAAGGAAGACTCTTTATTATTTGTAAAGGATGTAACAGAGAGTGACAGATACAGAGGACTTTCAACAGCATCGTATTATGTATCTGAAAGCGGACGGAGTTTTTTGAATAGTCTTGAAAAGAATAAAGTGAAGCATAGATTTATAAGTCAGTCAGGTAAAAAATATATTGCATCGGGTGTATTTTTTGAAGTAAATGGAGATGAATATAAAATATGTCTGCTTACGAATGAAAAATATATTATCAATAACAATGAGTTTATGCAGGCACAGATAATAATCCTAATAGGAGTTGTGCTTCTTGTTTTAATGCTTTTAGTAGTGTCGATGATTATGGCGGGCAATATAGATAAAAAACAGTCTCAGATTGACAAACTTAATGAACAGATTCAAAATAAAAATCTGAGCATTGAGAAGATTGAGAGTGAACTTAGTATGTTGAGTGAATATGATGTGAAAAACACTGTATTTAAAGAGAAAATAATAGATCGTTTTATGGAAAAATTAGAAAATAAAAATATAACATCAGTGAGATTTGAAACAGTTGTTTTTAGTGATGCAGGTGCATATGACATTTTTTTAAAAAATTCCCAGTGGATGCTTGACAAAAAGACGCTTAAATTTGAAATAGACAGTGTTAAAGAAAAAAATGCTATTATGCTTGTGTTTATAGGACATTCCGCAAATGAGGTGAAAAATATCATGCAGATGATAATCGGAGTAAATGATAAGTGCCTGACACCATGTGAATGGAGAAAATCCGATAAAAAGTTAAAAGAGTATTGCAATGATTATCTTAATAAGATAATAGAGCAGATTGGCTGATATAACAGCATCTGAAAATGTCAGGAGGAGAAATATGGCAACTAGACTTTACAGAGAATACAAATTTAAATTTTATCTTAATGCGAATCATTATATTATAATAAACGGAAAAAATGGTCAGACACATCCTCATACATGGGAATTTGTGTTTTATATAATGAAGAGTGAGGGAGAATTTGTTCTTTTTAACAAATTCGAGAAAGCAATAGAAGAGTATCTTGAAAAATTTCAGGGGAGAGTTATGAATGAGATACCTCCATTTGACACAATGGTTCCAACATTGGAAAATATATCAGATTATTTTTGTGATGAGATAAGGAGCATAATAACGAAGCTTGGAGGAGAACTTGCTTTTATGGAGAGTAGTGAAACTCCGACAAGAAGTTATATTATCGATCTTAGGGATGGTCTTGATTTTAAAGAAAATATGTCTAAATTGACGGAAAAACAGGTGGATGAGGTTATGGAAAATATAATTGACAATATACTTGAGTGATATAATGCCTATGAACAGATATTTGTATCAATAATAGACATGGAAATGGGGAAAAGATGGTTTTAATTATAGGTTTAGCCGCTTTATTGTGCTGGGTATTAATAGGTTGCAGAACAAAGAGATATTTTGCAGGTATATTTACGGGATTGATATGGATGTTTATACCATACAATTTTTATAATGTTGTTGTAACCGAAAATATAAGTGCACTGCTCAGCACGGTAATCGTGCCGGTGGCAGTTTATACAAGTTTTGATTATATAAAAACAAAGCAGAAAATTATGCCGGTCATTACCGCACTTGCTTTGCTGATACTCAGGCAGCTTGATGCATATACTGCGGCAGTGATTTCAGGCTGCATGGTGATACTGCTTTTATTATGGAAAATAGTAAATGAAGAAAAACATGGTATTATAGCACCTGCAGCAGCAGTTCTTTTGCCAAATATCGTAACAATATATCAGTCATTAGCAGGAAAGGGATTTTATCGTGAAAATTTTTGTATCTCGGAAGATACGATTATTTTTTCAATTAAAGATGTGTTAAATCCTGTGTATAATCTTAGACATGATGAGTCTATATATTATTTTGGAATAGTTATTTTGTTATGTGCTGTATTTGGATTTATATGCAGTCACCGAAAAACGAATATAATGTTTTTATATGGCATATTTCTTATGGTATTTACGGTAAATCCGATTGCAGGATGGTTTGTAAAGAAAACAGGTTTTAGAAGTGACAGATTATATGTTCTGGCTATTATGTCATATACCAGCATATTTGTGGCATTTGTCATGTGGGAAACATTAAAACTTAAGATACATATTGCATTATGTATATTGCTTTGTATGGATATGATTCCCTCGGCATATCTGACATATCAGAAACGAGATAATTTTGTGACATTTTCAGAAGAGAATGATGTATCTGACAGTATTTTGAAGGAAGCACAGAGAGTAACAAAAAATAAGATGATTCTTGCGGGAAAACTTAATGAAGATAAGATTACGGATAAAATTGCGGAGGCAATGGATCTTGGAGAATACCTTTATGTTTTTGACAGGTGTATTTCGGCAGGCTATGATACCGTAGTTTTAGAAAAGTCTAAAATGAGGAACAAAGATGCCGACATATATATGGTTGAGGATGCCGCAAAAAAAGAAAATTACAGGCTTATATCATCAAATAAGTATTATATACTTTTTCACCATGACAAATGTGATAATAGCAATTTTAAAGTAGAAAACAGTTACAAAGCGATAGGAATAGGTGATAAGGTACATCAGTTGGCGATGATATATCCTCAGATTTATGAAAGTGATGAGACAAATATAGAAAAATATTCGGCATCGGAATTGTCAAAATATGAGACTGTTTATCTTAGCGGATTTACATATGATGATAGGGATGATGCGGAAAATATAATAAAAGATGTTGCAAAGAGCGGAACAAAAGTGGTGATAAATGCAGACAATATTCCTTATGACCTAAAGACAAGAAATAAAGCACTTCTTGGGGTTAGCTGCAACAGCATAAATTTTGAAAACGGTTATCCTACATTGATAATTGACAAAAAGGAGATATTAACAGAGCTGTTTGATGAAGAGTATGCACAGTGGCAGGGTGTGTATATAAATGGTCTTAAAAATGTTGATGGATATTTTAAAGAAAACGGTCAGAATATTGATTTTATGGGAAGTATTAAAGACAAAAATATAAATTTTGTCGGCATCAATCTTATAAGTCATTATGCTATAACATATGATGATACACTGAAAAAGTATATTGACAATCTCGTTGGATTTAAACAGGAGGATGCACCACAGCATGAAATAGTTATAAAAAACAAATGATAACATAAACATGATACAAAAAGCTTTTTAAAGATATGTTTAGCATAAAGTCTAAGGCTTTGCAGACAATAGTATGTAGTGCACAGACTTATAGACTGAAATTGTAATAGTGTGGTATTGGTACAAATGTATGGATTTATAGTGCAGACATATCATTTTAAAGAGGTGTATCATGAAAAGAAAATTATTTATAGTGATGACTGTCGGTATGATAATCTTATTTACGATAATGCCGTCAGTTGTGAGTGAGGGAGCAAAAGACGGGCTGCTGTTATGGTTTATGGCAATAGTCCCGTCATTGCTTCCTTTTATGATTTTGTCCGGAATATTGGTGAAATTAAAAACCACAAAATACATAAACCGTTTTTTAAGACCACTTTTTGGGTTAGTGTTTGGGGTAAGTGACGGCGGAAGTTATCCAATACTTATAGGGTTTCTTGCCGGATGTCCTATCGGGGCAAAAACGGCTGCACAGTTGTATAAGGACGGAGAGATAAAGAGGGAAGAAGCCCAGTATCTTATGATGTTTTGCAATAATTTAAGCCCTATGTTTCTTATTGAATTTATCGGGGTAAAATGTCTTGATGTAAAAAATCCGTTTTTGATATTTGTCGTTGTCGCAGGTTCAGCGGTGATAAATGCATGGATAGTGAGAAAAAAATTGACGGTGAGAGAAAAATCTTCTCAGGGTAGCCGGGATAAAAAAATGATTGTGAATGTATATAAAAATGGAAGTGATGGAAAAAGTTTTAATGTCTGGAAGAAATTAAGTTACAAGAAAGCGGAGAGAATAGGAGAAAGTGTTAAGTTTGAAAAAAATCTTAATGACGGTAAAAAATTGAGCAATAGGAAAGATGAGAGAAGCAGAGAAAATGTTAAGATTGAAAAAAATTATCCGGTGATGGATGCCGTTGATGAGAGTATTGCGGATTCGTGTGAAACAATATTAAAAATAGGCGGTTACATAATATTATTTTCAATAATAACGAGTATAATAGAATATATAATTCCTGAAAAATACGATGTGGCAGGGTGCATTGCCGCAGGGATAACAGAGGTCAGCACAGGTGCGATGCAGCTCGCAGGGAATGAATGGCTGTCCGGTATAAGAGTGATTATGACAGATGCGAAAACTATTGTTACGGTCTGGCTGTGTGCCTTTGGCGGAATTTCAAGTGTTGCACAGACATACAGTGTACTGTCAGGAACAGACTTATCAATAAAAAAGTATGTGATTGCAAAGATAAGGCAGGGATTTATTGCAGTAATACTTGCATTATTGGTGTTCAGGATATAAAATATAGGGAGTGTGAAATGGAGGTTATTTTATTATGGAAAGAAAAAATGCTTGGAAATCATATGATGAAAACAACAAAAAAGAGTTAGAAATACTTTGTAAAGAATATAGAGAATTTCTGTCGGCAGGAAAGACAGAGAGAGAATGTGTAAAACAGATAATCGCACAGGCTGAGAGTGCAGGCTACAGAAATCTTGATGTTTACCTTAAATCTGGTGAAAAACTTAAATGTGGCGATAAAATATACTCAGTGTGCATGAATAAGACGGTTGCAATGTTCCAGATAGGAAAAGAGTCGCTTGATAGTGGAATGAATATATTAGGGGCACATATCGACTCACCCAGAATGGATATAAAGCAGAATCCTTTGTATGAGGACAGTGACCTTGCATATCTCGATACACATTATTACGGCGGTATCAAGAAATACCAGTGGGTAACAATTCCTCTTGCAATCCACGGTGTTATCGCAAAGAAAGATGGAAGTGTTGTCGAGGTAAATATAGGAGAGAACGATGACGATCCTGTATTTTGTGTGAGCGACCTTCTTATACATCTTGCTGCAAATCAGATGGAAAAGAAAGCTTCAAAAGTTATCGAGGGCGAAAAACTTGATGTTTTAGTCGGAAGCATACCACTTAATGATGAGGAAAAAGAAGCTGTATCAAAGGGTGTACTTGCAATATTAAAAGAAAAATACGGAATGGAAGAAGAGGACTTTATGTCATCAGAGCTTGAGGTAGTACCGGCAGGAAAGGCAAGAGAACTCGGCTTTGACAGAAGCATGATAATGTCTTACGGACAGGATGACAGAGTATGTGCTTACACCTCGCTTGCTGCAATGCTTGGAACTGATGCCGAGCTTGAAAAAACAGCCTGCTGTCTTTTAGTAGACAAGGAAGAAATCGGAAGTGTCGGTGCAACAGGAATGCAGTCGAAATTCTTTGAAAATGTAGTGGCAGAACTTATAAGTCTTGAGGGTGATTATAATGACCTTAAACTTAGAAGATGCCTTGCAAACAGCAAGATGCTTTCATCAGATGTAAATGCAGGCTATGACCCGCTTTTTGCAGATGCATTTGAAAAGAAAAACGCATCATTCTGCGGACGCGGAGTTGTATTCAGCAAATTTACGGGAAGCCGCGGAAAATCAGGTTCAAATGATGCAAACGCAGAGTATATAGCAAAACTCAGAAAGATAATGGATGACAACAATGTGCATTATCAGATGGCAGAACTTGGAAAAGTAGATGTAGGTGGCGGCGGAACAATCGCTTATATCATGTCACTTTACGGAATGGAAGTAATCGACTGTGGTGTAGCTATATTAAATATGCATGCACCGTGGGAGATAGCAAGCAAAGCAGATGTTTACGAAGCAAAGAAATGCTATGAGGCATTCCTTAAAAATTAGAGATAAAGAACTGAAGGGAAAATAGATTTATGGTTGTTGACTTAAAAGAAAGCAGAAAAAAGATTGATAATATTGATAAGGAGATAGCAAAGCTCTTTGAAGAAAGAATGAAAGTTGCAACGGATGTTGCAGCGTATAAAAGAAGTACGGGAAAAAAAGTCTTTGACCCCGTTAGAGAAGAAGAAAAGATAAAGACTCTCAGAGAACTTACAACTGATGAATTTAATAAGACAGGAATAGAAGATCTCTTTAGACAGATAATGTCAATAAGCAGAAAGTATCAGTATAAAGTTCTTGGAAGTGAGACAAATGAGCTGCTGCCATTTAAGCAGGTGGACAAGCTCGATGTTGACAAAGATACAAGAATCGTATGCTTCGGAGAACATGGGGCATATACTGAGCAGGCGATGGAGGAAGTATTTGGAACAGATATAACCTCCATGAACAGGCTTTCTTTTAAGGAGGTACTTGAGACAGTAGCAAACGGTGAGGCAAAATACGGAGTGATACCTATTGAAAACACTTCAACAGGTGGAATAAACGACACATATGATCTGCTTCTCGATTATGATATAACAATAGTTGCTGAGCATGTTGTAAAAGTTGAGCAGGCACTTTTAGGTAAGCCGGGAGCAAAAATATCAGATATAAAAAAGGTGTATTCACATCCGCAGGGAATCATGCAATGTTCAAAATTTATAAGAGAACACAATATGGAAAGTGAATCATACATGAGCACATCAAGTGCGGCAAAGAAAGTGGCAGAGGAAGATGATATCTCTCAAGGAGCTATTGCAAGCACAAGAGCCGCAAAGCTTTTCGGACTTGATGTGTTAAAAGAAAGTATCAACTTTGAAAGCAGCAATTATACGAGATTTATTATAGTCACAAATCAGAAAGTATTCCTTTCAAATGCAAATAAAATAAGTCTTTCATTTGAGATAAAGCACCAGGCAGGAGCACTTTACAATATGCTCTCAAACTTTTATTACAATGACTTAAATCTTACAAAGATAGAGTCAAGACCGATAGAAAACAGGAATTGGGAGTACCAGTTCTTTGTAGACATTGAGGGAAACCTAAATGATCCGGGTGTGCGGAACGCACTTGCCTGTATAAGTGAGTGTGCAAAACAGTTAACAATACTTGGAAATGTGAGAACGAAGTAAAAAAATAGTACAATAAAAAGCAGGGAGAGATATAAAGTTGTTGACACAGTATTTGTGCCTGAAAATGATAAAATATCTTTACTGCTTTTTGTTGATTAAAGAAAGGCGGACATATTTACATGAAAAAAGGAAACATATATGAAGGCATTGTAAAGAAAGTTGAATTTCCAAACAAGGCATATGTTGAGGTGATAGAGAAAGACGAAAACGGAAATGAACAAAAAACTCTGACAATTGTAAAAGGGGCATTGCCGGGACAAAAAATAAAATTCAGGGCAAAAAAAGTCAGAAAAGATAAGAGTCAGGGAATACTTTTGGAAGTAACAGAAAAATCACCGCTTGAAACAGCAGAACCAATGTGCTGCCGGTTCGGAAAATGCGGCGGATGCAGTTATCAGACATTACCATATGAAAAACAGCTTGAACTTAAGAGAAATCAGGTGCTTGAGATAATAGATGATGTATATAAGACACTCGACTCATCTTTGGGAATAAAAAAAGATTATATATATGACGGAATACTGCCTAGTCCTGAAATCAAAGGCTATAGAAACAAGATGGAATTTTCGTTCGGTGATGAATACAAAGGAGGACCACTTACACTCGGTCTTCATAAAAAAGGCAGTGTTCATGATATAGTAAATGCCTCAGGCTGTCAGATAGTGGATGATGATTACTCAAAAGTAATAGACTGCATAGTAGAATACTTCAGGGAAAAACAAGTACCACATTACAATAAAAATACTCATCAGGGTGTTCTCAGGCATCTTCTTGTAAGAAGAGCGGTATCAACAGGGGAACTCCTTGTTGCACTCGTCACATCATCACAGCAGGATATATCGGAGTATGTCAGTGAAGTATCAGAAAAATTAAATGGACTTAAGTATAATGGAAAATTAACAGGATTTATCCATATCATAAACGATGGACTAGGAGATGTGGTAAAAAGTGACAAAATGCACATCATTAGCGGAAAGGACTGGTTTACCGAAAAGATATTAGGACTTCAGTTTAAAATATCACCGTTTTCATTTTTCCAGACAAACACAAAAGGAGCTGAGGTGCTTTACACAAGGGCAAGGGACTATGTGCTAGGAGGAGAAATGGCAGGAGTCGGTAAAAATAGCGTTGGCGTTGGAATGGATGCTGATAGTTCGGATATTGCAGATGGATATTCAGAAATGGGTACTGAAAATGTTGATTTAGCCGGTGTATGCTCTAAAAAAACGGAGAGTGAGAAAAAAACTGATACCGGGAAAAGTAGTGAATTTAAGGATAAAGTAGTCTTTGACCTTTACAGCGGAACCGGAACGATAGCACAGATAATAGCACCTGTTGCAAAGAAAGTTATCGGTGTTGAGATTGTGGAAGAAGCAGTTGAGGCTGCAAAAGAAAATGCAGCGATAAACGGTCTTGACAACTGTGAATTTATAGCAGGTGATGTGCTTAAGGTGATAGATGAGATAGACGAGAAACCTGATTATATAATACTGGACCCACCGAGAGAGGGAATACATCCTAAGGCAATCAGAAAGATAATTGACTATGGAGTGGAGAATATAGTTTATATTTCATGTAAACCGACGAGCCTGTCACAGGATCTTGCAACATTCGAGACATTTGGGTATCATGTGGAGAGGGTTAGCAATGTGGATATGTTCCCGGGAACGGTACATGTGGAGACGGTAGTCTTGATGTCAAGGAAAGATAAATAAGTGCCAGAAAGCGGCGTATTTCCGGGCTTTTTCGGAAGTTGGGACGAGAAGCCTGACAGCTGAAAAGGCTCGGTTATTTTATATGGAAACATATCTACTGCGAAAATGTATGTCAGGTTGTGACCTCGGATTAGATAACGCAAATTGAGTGAGTGGATTAGGTGTCAGGCATTTAGGGCTGATTTTTGAAAAACGAAAAAGGATGACAACCAATCCGGCAACTCGATATAAAGGGCATTTTCGGACAGTGGAATAGATGTTGGGAAGGAGGAGGTTAGAATGTCGACCAAAAAGCAACACTTTGTGCCACGTGTTTATATGAAGGCATGGGAAACACAAGTTGAAACCCTTAAAGAGCCCGATAAAAAATTCAATGGAATTTATGTAATAAAAGATGGAAGTATTGGGGATGGCGCAAACAGAAATTCCGTTCTTTGGAAGCCTCATTTATATACCATAAATTTCAAGTATTCATTTATTTGCAATTCATGTGCAAAGGTGAAATCGCAATATGTTGATTTGATTTATGATTTGCTTAAGACGGGATTTAAACAGCCTGTTTATGGGAAATTAGGATATAGCATCATCAAAACAAAAAAGAGCATAAATAAGCATTTCTTCGAAATACATGATTGGGACTTTTATTATTACGATGGAAATGTAGCAAAGAAAACTGCTATATTGAGTCAAATAGATGCACTTAACTGTTATATTTTAGAAGATTCATTTGATGATTACTTAGAAAAAAACTGGGAAAATATCATGAATTCATTCGTAAGTGGTGTTCATAATGGTCAGCCAATTGGACTTGAAAGAAGTGAAAGAATCATATCTGAAGACATCGCAAGGAATATGCTGGCGTCGTTTTTCATTATGCTTTGTAGAAATCCAAAATTTGACGCTATGGGTGTTTATACAAAAATTAAAGAGAAATTATTGTATCCTGTTTTTGAGTCAATGTGTAAAGATGAGGAAGCAGAAACACTAGATGTAGGGACAAGCGAAGGAAAAGAGTATGCAGATGAGTTAATGACCGGAATATGGTATTCTGAATTATATAAAATGTTTTTTAAGAATAAAGGTGGCTTTTATCATAATGTTGTACAACTTGCTTTAAGTGGTTGTCAGATGATTCTTTTTGAAACCTATGATAATGCAGGACAATTTATTACGTCTGATAATCCAGCGTTTGAGCATAAATCTACTGTTGTCGAAAGAAATAATGGAAGTGGTCTTATATTTCCGATATCTCCTAAATATCTAGTTTTTGTCGCTAAGGGAGATGAAGGAATTAATGTTGTTGACCATAGATTTGCAGATACAGAAACTGTTAAATATTTTAACAGAATAATAAATGCGCACAAGAAAGAGATAATAATATCTTCATCGAAAAGCTTAAATGATATGATTTAGTTCGCGAAATATACAAGTCCTATAATAAGGAAAAGTATGGAGGTTTTATATATGGATGATAATGTTATACATTTTTCATCAGAAGATATAGAGATTATTGATGCTTCTGAGTACAGCGAAGATTTATCGGAATACTTTAGTGATATGCCTGAGGTGGCCCGACCACTTGTAAAAGGCGCAAAAGAAGCGTTCTCAAAGATTGAACAGATGCTTTATTCTGCTCCGGCATTTATAAATCTTGTTAAAGCAAGTGTTCCTGAGCAGGCATTTCAAGCGATACTTACTGATGACCAGAAGGCAAAGCTTGCAAGTGGTGCGTTAAAGTTGATGACAAAGAAAGACGGTTCATTGATGGCTAACCTTGTGAACCCAGAGACTAACAAAATTATTTCGACAATATCGCTTCAAAATGTTAATCTTTCACCTGCTATTTCACAGGCTATGACAAGCTATGCTTCACAGATGCAGATGGCACAAATTGCAGAGCAGATTCAGGTGGTGCAATTAGCAATAGAAGAAGTGCGTCAGGGTCAGGAATATGACAGATTGGCAATGGCATATAGTTGTCAGCAAAAACTGCTTCAGGCTATGGAAATCAGAAATCCTGAGTTAAAGGCGATGGCATTGCTCCAAATTGCATCAGATGCAGAAGATAGTAGAAATCTTTTGATGCAAAGTCAAAATGCAAATTTAGCTTTTATAAAAGACCAACCAGAGTCTTTCTTTGGGAAACTGTTATCCGGCGCAACACCTGAAAAAATAAGCCAAAGAATGAATGAGATTCGTGAAAGCCTGAGTGCAGTAAATATGGTTTCTTTAGCAGAAGCTATGGCATATCAAGAAATGGGTGAAAATGCCGCTGCAAGACAAAGTTTACAGTATTACGCTGGATATATAGAAAAATCATATCTGAGTACCAAGGGACTTGTCGAGCGTTTAGATTTGATAGACCCAGCACCGGAAAACTACTGGACAAAAACATTACCGGATATAAAAAAGAAAATACAAGCGTTGCCATGCGTAGAAGAATTAGCATTATTGGAAGGAGGAAATGAAGATGGAGAATAAGGTATGTAAGAATAAAAAATGTTTGAAACCACTTCCGGAAGGTTATAAACATAAGTATTGCGAAGCCTGTAGAAACCAGCATGCACAAAAAGTAAAAAATGGATTTAAAGCAGCGGCTGGTGTAGCTGGAACTGTAGCGTGTGTTGCGGTTACAGTTGTTACTGCAGGAAAAATTAACCCTAAAAAATAAAAAAGACTCCCCATCACCGGAATCAAACCAGTGGTGAGGAGCCTTTTTGAGTCTAAGGACATTACCCTTCAATATCAATTTTCAGTCCGGACTTGAGCTCCACTGTGAAGTGGTCTTCCCAGACGGTGATTTGCTTGAGCCAGCGTTTTACCAATGTTTCGTTGAATTTAGCAAGGTCAGTGCGCTGCTGCTTGATGTAGTCCTGTAGGTCGTTAATTCTTGCAATCTGCGCGTTTCTGGCAGCGGTGTCAACGGTGCATTTTTCACGCTGTTCGCGGAGCTTGAAAATCTGGTCGGCTATCTCGTCGTAGGCTTCCTTGTTGTTAGCCTTTTTGAGAAGCTACTTCTGGAGTTCCATCAGCTGTTCGTCAATTCCATCAGCGGTGGCTTTCCCAGCGTCTCTGATGACCTTGGCAATGTTCTGCTGCAGCTGTGCCTGATAGGTCGATTTATCGCCAAGGAGCGTGTTAATGGCTTGAACTACCACATTCTCTAATACTGTTTCATTGACGGTTCTTGCATGGCATTCTTCACCGGTAGGTTCCAGTCTGCTGAGGCAGCGCCAGACGATGGATTTGCAGCCACAGTTGTTCTAGTGGATTCTGCGGAACATTTCACCGCACTCGCCACAGATAACAATCTGTGCGAAGCAGTGGTTGCAGCTGTAACTACGCTTTTTTCCATTGGCGCTGGTCTTGACTACTCGCCTGCGTACCAGTTCTTCCTGCACTCGTAAGAAGATATCTTTTGGAATAATGGCTTCATGGTTTCCTTCAATATAATACTGAGGAACGATACCGTTGTTCTTTACTCTGGTCTTGTTCAGAAAGTCGGTGGTGTAAGTCTTTTGAAGAAGCGCATCACCGATGTATTTTTCATTACGAAGGATTTTGTTAATGGTGCTCGTCCACCATTTTGTTTTGCTGGCACCGGTAAGAATACCATCAGCTTCAAGTCCTTTTGCAATTTTATCCATTGAGTAGCCTTCAAGGTACTCCCTGTAAATGCGCTTTACAACTTCAGCTTGTTCCGGGTCGATGATAAGGTTTCTTTCATCATCCTTGGTGTAGCCAAGAAAATGGTTGTGATTGACCTGTACCTGTCCATTCTGGTAGCGGAACTGAAGTCCCAGCTTTACGTTCTGGCTGAGGGATTGTGATTCCTGCTGGGTCAGTGAAGCCATGATTGTAATCAGGACTTCACCTTTGGCGTCCATCGTGTTGATGGCTTCTTTTTCAAAGAATACCGGGATGTTCTTATCTTTGAGCTGTCTGATGTATTTCAAGCAGTCCAGCGTATTTCTGGCAAATCGGCTGATTGACTTTGTAATAATCATGTCGATGGTTCCGGCTTCGCAATCTTCAATCATGCGATTAAACTCGTCACGGTTTTTAGTGTTGGTACCGGAAATACCATCATTAGCGTATATGCCTGCAAATTCCCATTCAGGATTCTTTTGAATAAATTCTGTGTAGTGCTCAACCTGAGCTTCATAACTTGTAGCCTGCTCATCGCTGTCGGTACTAACTCTGCAGTACGCCGCGACTCGGAGCTTAGGCTTTGCATCCTGCTGTCTGGCAGTATTTCCAACTTGCCTTCTTGCAGGGATGACCATAACATTTCCCATGCCTTATTTGGAGGAGCAGACTAATGTTAAAAGTCAGATTGATGGGAACAAAGAATGATATTGTATGGTTTTAGAAAATCATGCAGCATCATCCTAAAATAGAGGTCATGGAAGTATCGGAACTCTATACAAACAAAGGAACGAGCAAATATTACAGAGCTTATGCAGAGGTGCAGAAAAGTAATGTGAAAAATAAATAGTAGAGAGTAAGTGAGAATTTTATCATGTGTAAAGTTATTGCAATTGCAAATCAGAAAGGTGGAGTCGGAAAGACTACCACAACAAGTAATTTAGGAGTAGGACTTGCAAAACAAGGGAAAAAGGTACTGTTAGTGGATGCAGATGCCCAGGGAAGCCTTACAGCGAGTTTGGGATATACAGAACCGGACCAATTAGAGGTTACATTATTGAGAAATTAGTAAAAGACGGTTTTGCAAAATGTGAGAAAAAGCAGATGATCCCCACAGAGGATGGAATGAAGCTGATTATGGTGCTTCCCGATGTGGTGAAGTCCCCGAAACTTACCGCTGACTGGGAAAATGCCCTTACCCTTGTTGCAAAGGGAGAGATGGAGCGTGAGGACTTTATGGCTGACATTGTGGAAATGGTGGAGGAACTTATCCATACGTATCACGAAGTCAGTGACGAGCATAAGAAAATGTTTGCCCAGGAGCAGGTCACACTTGGAAAATGTCCGAACTGTGGTGGTGATGTGGTAAAAGGAAAATTTGGAGCTTACTGTAAAAATAAGTGTGGCATGAATGTCAGCAAGGTTATGGGAGTTATGCTTTCGGATGAACAGGTGAAAACACTGCTTTCAGGAAAAAAGATTTTGTTAAAGGGATTGAAAAGTAAAAAGGGCAGCAATTATGACGCTTATATTATTCCAACAGGTACGGAGGAATACCATTCTTGAAATCCTGGCAGGGATTAGGGAGCCGGAGTTTAATTGTATGTGTAAGATTGTAGAAGGACTTGGTATCTGTGTTCATGAGCTTTGTGGGGATGAGGAGAAATATGCGGTGGCTGTGCAGAAGAATACACTTGCAAAGTTGATTGTGGTTAGTGAAATGAATGGTGTGGAACTGGAAGAGTTGGTGCATAGGATTTTGGAAAAGGGGATTGAGGAACAGGGATTTTATGCATAGGGAAATTAAGTGATTTATGGTGGCTGTGAGGTTTGTTAAGGGCCTTGCTGCCCTTACAGAGAGTAATGTCGAAGTGGTTGAGAGATAATAGTTTAAATGTTATAATTATTTTGTCGATATTAACAGTAAAATCGGGCTTTGTAAAGGTAAAGCATCTATATTACGTGTAGATTTGGGAAAGGGGAAAAGAGTATGAAAAATGATAAAAAAATTTCAGGATTTTGTTGTACTAAGCAAGGAAAAACGTGTAATGATGAAGAAATAGATAAGTGGAAAGAGGAGTATAAGGGTCAATTAACAGGAGAAAGAGAAGGAAAAAAGTTAGGTGTTTATAAGGATCCTGATGAATCACATTGTTGTAGTTCTTCTGACTATTATAAGCTATTAGAAAAGTTTTTAACTATAAGAGAGAATGATTTTAAGAGAAGATTGAATGGTAACTTCAAATATAAATTTTGCTCTAAATATCCGGGTGGAATTAAGGTGTATGAATGTAAAAATGGTGAGGATGAATATCTGTTTACATTAAGAAGTGACTTGTTTGGTTTTTCAGCACCTAAACTAACGTGGAAAACGATAACAAATAGGCAGACTTCACATCCGTATGATGTCTATTTAAAAAATAAAGAGGAAGATGTCGTTGATAATGTTGTCGATTGGATTCTAAATTCTAGGAATATTGGTGGAGTATTTTTGTGGCCCATAAGGAAATGTGCTGATGGAAAATACAAAACCGAATATAATATTGATCGTAGTGGCAAGGTTTGTATTGGTGAAAAAGTGTATGATAACCATTATTATATTCAAGATAGAGTTGACCTGACATTGTTAGAAATAAAACATTCATACGATGACCACTATGTTGATAAGTATTCTGGTGATAAACTTTTTAGATATTATATTGATGAAAATGATTTCAAGGAATACGAATCTACTCACATGAAACAATGGTTGAATCATTTTAAGGATTTTAAAACCTATATCGAATTTTTTATGTTAGATGGCCGAGATATGAATGAGCAAAAGCAGGAAAAAGATTATGGAATAAATAGTTTTGTAGATCAAAACACTTTGATGCCATTTGATATAGTTTGTGCTAACTCAAATTGCTTGGTTGACGATATAGTAAAAAACAATAAAAGAATTTCACAACAAAGTGATATTGAAAGCATATGCAAGATTTTAGTTGAAAAAATCATGTTTAGAACAGAAAGAATGTTAAAATGTATAGAAGATAGAGAGAACAAAAAATAATGTTTATTTGATAAACTCTACAAATTTCAGTTTGTTAAGAAAAAGAGCGGAGGCAAAATTGTTATTTTTTTGTTCTAAAGAATCCGACAAATCTCCAATTAATATGGAATAATATATTATATTTTAGAAAGCACTTAAGAGAAAATCTTAGGTGCTTTTCCCATATATAAATACAGCAAAAATCAGAAAGGAGCAACCTTAAATTGAATAACATTTACCGTCACTGGCGGCAATGGATTATGAACGAACCATAGCCATCTTTTTTATTTTATTACACAAAAAATATTTAACGGAGGTTTACCATGAGAAAATACGATATGATTTCAGAGCTGGCAGAAGCTACAGCAAAAGAGGTGGTACGGAACGAATAAAGCTGGAGAAGGTATCTGAATACTGCTTCAGGAATTTACAAGTACCCATTCCTAGACCAGCTTTTAATCTATGCCCAAAGACCGGATGCAAGGGCTTGCGCTTCCATAGAGATATGGAATGAAAAAATGCACTGTTGGGTAAATAAAGGGGCAAAAGGGATTGCCCTGATTGATGATGATACGAATACAGGATTGAAATATGTCTTTGATATTTCGGATGTACATAAGGCAAGAAGGATAGGACGCTTTCCTGATCTTTGGAAAATGCAGGAGGAACATAAGGACGTAGTTCTTGAACGTTTGGAAAGAACCTACGGGGAGACAGACAAAGAAAATGGATTTGTGAGCCGGATTAGGGAGATTGCGGAACGAATTGCAGAAGATTGTTATCAAGAAATTGCTTCAGATATGGAATATCTCAAAGAAGGTAGTTTTTTAGAGGAATTGGATGGGTTAAACGTGGAAGTGAGGATAAAACAGACGCTTGCAGACAGTATTGATTATACCGTTTTGAAGCGATGCGGCATGGAGGAAAGCGAGCTTGCAGAAGAAATCTGTTTCCCTTATATCCATGAGTTTAATAGTTCTGTGATAAAGCATTTAGAAGAAATGATTGAGTCATTACGCAAGTGATTGTAGAACTAAAGAATATGTAGATGAGAAATTTGCAGAATTTGGGGTATAGTAGCTGAGTAAGAAAAACATGCAGATGGCATCTTCATCTGCATGTTTTTTAAGATCTTGGTAATTTCAATAGATTGTCATTAGGAGTATCATTAGGTTCTGAACGAACATATTTCTCACCGCTTGAGCTAAGTGCCGGAATCAAGTTAGGATATGGATAAATATTCACTTGAATCGAGTTTGGATTCTTTTTTAAGTAATCATGTAAGTATGACTTGGTAAAGAATCCAGGGTTATTGCATCCCTCAATATAAATTTCTGATATTTCAATAGTTTTTGATGAATGTTTACATCCATTTTGCATTTTGATTTTTGTTGCTTTCATGTTAAAATACTTCCTTTCTGTTTTTTGATAAATATATGTAAACAATAAGAAAAGAAATCAATAACGAATGGAAGTTTATATTGCGAACAAAGGGGTTCTGTGTTAAAATGTCCTCGGGTAAAGTACATTTGTACACAGAAACCAGTAATCCTTTCGAAATAGATGCTGGTTTCTTTTTTATTGGACTTTTACATCTAGCTCATTTCATATTCAATATAGCATCTGTATTTCTCAAAGTCAATAATAAAATAAAAATTTCTTTGTCCCAATATTGACTTTTTTGTCCCAATGCATTATAGTGTAATTAACACAGAAAGAATAGGAGTGACGCATATGAAAAAGAAAAGCGTTATAAATTTAATAAAATATTATTCTGAGGAAAACGACGCAGGATTTAGAAGCGAGGCATATGAAATAGCAAAAGATTTTGATGAATCTGGTGATTATCAATTGGCTGAATATATAATGGCATTGATGTCAAATGCGAATACATTTTTACCACAAATGAATGAGCATGAATCAGCGATGTTTGAAAAAATGGAAGCATCAGGAGATAGTCTATGGCTACCAGATTCAATTACACAAGATTTACTGGGAATAGTTCATGCTGTTGCACATAATGCTGGAATTAATAAATTTTTATTTCAAGGTGCACCAGGAACGGGAAAGACAGAAGCAGTAAAGCAATTAGCACGTGTACTAAATAGAGATATTTATATGGTAGATTTTGCAGCAGTCATTGATAGTAAGTTAGGGCAGACGCAGAAAAATATATCAGCACTTTTTAAGGAAATAAATAATTTTGTTCATCCCGAAAAAGTAATTGTGCTTTTTGATGAGATTGATGCTGTCGCACTTGATAGAACTAATGCGAATGATTTAAGGGAAATGGGGCGAGCAACGTCGTCAATGCTGAAAGGCATGGACTATATGGATGAAAGAGTTGTTATGGTTGCGACAACGAATTTATTTTCTCATTTTGATAAAGCATTAGTCAGAAGATTTGATTCGGTAATTGATTTCAATAGATATACGCGAGATGATTTAATGTCTATAGCAGAAGAGTTTTTGAACAAATTTTTGACGAAATTTAAACTTGCAAATAAAGATATTCGTTTGTTTAGAAAAATAATAAATTTGATGGAAACAATACCATATCCTGGAGAATTGAAAAATATTATTAGAACAGCAGTGGCGTTTAGTGATCCCGAAGATGGGATGGATTATTTTCGTAGACTCTATTATACAGTAAATAGTGAAAAGCCAGAAGATTTAAAGAAATTGCAAATGCAAAAATTTACAATACGAGAAATAGGAATTCTGACGAAGATACCAAAGAGTACAGTTGCAAGGGAATTAAAGGAGCAAGAAGATGAATAATATATTACAATTAAAAGGAAAGTTTCAGCAGAGAAAAAACGTTAGTGGATTCGGACCAGTTAATCTTCCTAAAGGTTCTAAGGTGACAGTCCAACATATTGAAGAATTAAAGTGTCAATTACAAAATTTGGAAAAATATTGGAAAAAAGAACAAACAATTGGTGGTGTTCTTGTTAGTGTTCATTATAAATCTATAGTAGCTAAAAGTAATAGATTACAGTTGCTTTTAGGTGAAAAAGGGGCTCATCCTAATATGGGTATTAGAGGTGCTAAGTTTGAAGATGGATATAACAGTAAAAATATTATGGTAAAAAAACATGTATTTACATACTTTATATCTTTTGATGCAATTCGAAAGTCGATAGAATATCTAGAACAGTGTGAGTTGGTCATTAAACGTTACTTTAATGGAGAAATTACAGACGAAGATACATTACTAATTAATGGTGGAAAATATAATGATAGTATAATGGCAAAATCTACCTTTTTAAAAGTAATTGTGGATTGTAATTATGTAGAAAGTTTTCAGCTTGATCGTGCTAAAGAAAAAATAAAAGAGCAATCTATTGTAACGATTTATAAAACGGGAGTTGGTACCGCAGAATTGTTAAGCAAGTTTGGGATTGATATGATAAATGCTAAGATGATTGACGAGACAACATTGCGGTTAGAACCTAGAGAAATAGAAATTTTACAGAATAATGCATCATACTTAATTGCAATGCATGTGAAGAATTTTGCAGATATTGTTTTGAATGATGTTGAAGAAATTGAATCGGATGGGATTATTTCTATTGAAAAACCTCAAAATGAACCTGTGATAGGTGTAATAGATACGCAATTCGATGAAAGGGTATATTTTCATGATTGGGTTGAATATAAAAGAGTGGTTGATTCAAATATTTTACTTGAACCAAAAGATTATTTTCATGGAACTGCGGTTTCTTCAATAATTGTGGATGGACCGTCATTCAATCCTAAATTGCAGGATGGATGTGGACATTTTAGGGTTAGACATTTTGGGGTAGCAACGGCAGGAGGATTTAGTTCCTTTACAATTTTAAAAATGATTAGAGATATTGTAGCAAGTAATAGAGATATAAAAGTATGGAATTTATCGTTGGGTTCAGCGATGGAAATTGATCCTAATTTTATATCTCCTGAAGCAGCAGAACTAGATAGAATACAGTGTGAGTATGATGTAATCTTTATTGTAGCTGGAACAAATAAAGGAAGAAGAACTACAGGAAATGTTAAAATTGGCGCACCTGCGGATTCGTTAAATTCGTTGGTTGTTAATGCTGTTGATTTTAAAGGAAAACCAGCATCATATACGAGAGTAGGACCCGTGTTGTCGTTTTTTTATAAACCAGATATATGCTATTATGGTGGTGATGGAGATGAAAAAATAACAGTATGTGAACCATTGGGGATGGCAACTGTATGTGGAACTTCATTTGCAGCACCATGGATTGCAAGAAAAATGGCATATTTAATTCATATTGTTGGATTAAGTAGAGAAGTAGCAAAAGCCTTAATAATTGATTCTGCGGCGGGGTGGAATCGACAAGATAATATTTCATATTCAATGGGATATGGAATTGTACCAAAGAGAATAGAAGATATTACGCATTCTAAAGATGATGAAATTAGATTTATTATGAGTGGTACTATTGATGAATATGAAACGTATACTTATAATATTCCGGTTCCGCAAGATATGAATGCACATCCTTTTTTTGCTAAGGCAACATTAGCTTATTTTCCTAAATGTGATAGAAATCAGGGGGTTGATTATACAAGTACTGAGATGGATCTTCATTTCGGAAGAATAATAGAGAAAAATGGAAAAGCAATGATTAAAGCTATTGACTATAACAAGCAGGCGGATGAAGGAGTTCAAAGTATTTATGAAGAAGATGCAAGAAAGCTGTACCGCAAATGGGATAATGTAAAACATATTAGTGAAGCATTAAAGGAGAAGGCAAGACCGAGAAAAGCATATCCTGCTGGCATGTGGGGGCTGAGTATAAAGATTAAAGAACGTTTAACTCCGAAAGCTGGAAGAGGATTACAGTTTGGAGTAGTTGTTACTCTTAAAGAAATGAATGGAGTTAATCGAATTGATGACTTTATTAAGCTTTGTATGGTTAGAGGATGGCTTGTAAATCGAATTGATATACAAAATCAAATTGATGTATATAGTAAGGCAGAAGAAGAAATAGAATTTGAATAAAAAGATTATTTGTATTTAATATATAAGTTATGGAAAAGAAATTTTCAAACAATTAGAAAAAGTGGTTTAGAGCATTGATTTTCTTTTCGGTAGATTTGTTTTCTTTCTGCAAAGTTTTTCTTGAAATGCAGAGCATTGTATTCATTACAGCTCTTATCAATGATATCAAGATGTGAGGGAAAGTGCTGAGTGAATAAAAATAGTAGCCTAAGTGGAATAGATATTCCTTTTGGTGCTACTATTTTTCCTAATAAATAAAGAGGAGTCCGATTTCTTCATCTCCCCCAAGCATGTATCTGCAAACACATATCCCAATTGTTATTAATAATTCACTACAAATGGGCAAAATATGCAAATAATAAATAGATTTTGGAATGTTACATTACAGTTTTTCCAACATACTCTGGTGGAACAGAGTATTGACATTTCGATTTATAAAGGAGGCCTCTTATTTGAAAAAGAAAAAAGATGAAATAACCATCCGTTCCAGTGCAGCGGAATATTTGACCTATATTGCCTCAGTTGGCGACCAGCAGGACAGTATCGAGATGCGCTATGAGGATGAGAATATATGGCTGACACAGAAGATGATGGCCTCATTATATGACGTTGGTTTACCAACGATAAATGAACATATTAAAAAGATTTATGCAGATAGTGAATTAGAAGAGGCTACAACTATTCGGAATTTCCGAATAGTTCAAACCGAAGGTTCACGTCAGGTTACTCGTGATACGAAACATTATAATCTTCAAATGATTATTGCAGTTGGATTCAAGGTAAATAATGAGCGAGCAGTGCAGTTTCGTAAGTGGGCCAATGGCATCGTAAAGGACTACACCATCAAAGGCTGGGTCATGGATGATGAGCGCTTAAAAAACGGTGGTTCCGTGCTCACAACAGAATACTTTGATCGTTTGCTTGAGCAGATTCGTGAGATCCGTTTGTCTGAGCGTAGATTCTATCAGAAGATAACGGACATCTATGCTACAGCTCTTGATTACGACCGCACAGCAAAAACGACAAAGCGGTTTTTTGCCAAGGTTCAGAACAAGATGCATTATGCAGTTCACGGACATACGGCAGCAGAGTTGATTTATGAGCGAGCAGATGCTGATAAGCCACATATGGGGCTGACCACGTGGGCAGCAGCACCGGAAGGAAAGATTGTAAAAAGTGATGTGAGTGTTGCAAAAAATTATCTTTCTGATCAGGAAATGCGTTCATTAGAGCGTATTGTTTCAGCGTATTTAGATCTGGCAGAGGATCGTGCAGAACGTCACATTCCGATGACAATGGAGGACTGGGCAAGGCGTCTGGATTTATTCCTGATGGCTGATGACAGAGAGGTCCTTCAGGATGCAGGAAAGATCACGGCAGAGATTGCCAAGGCTAAAGCCGAGACTGAATTTGAAAAGTATCGTGTTATTCAGGACAGATTGTTTATGTCTGACTTTGATAAATACATGTTGGAATTGGAAGAGAATGCGAAGAAGTAGATTGTAGAACAGTGATGGTATTTGTTGCGAATGTTAAATCGAGAATTTGATAGAGCGAGGCGAGTTAATGAGGATTATTGACATACATGGCATGACCAATATGGAGCTTGTTCGGGGAGAAACCGACGAATGGTATTGGGCAACGGATTATATTCACGGAGATCTCTATGAAGCGGAAGAACTGTTCCGGCAGGGGCATTCAGTGAAAAGTAACCGCTTGTATCTTATTCACTATCCAGATGGTACGGTCTATGAGCCTGTGCCGCCTGTGGACGGTCAATACCTTGGCTATCCAGTGTATGATGATGGCACTGTTGTGCTACTGGTAGTGAATTTTGCAAAAAGCAAGATACATATTCTTCGTTTTCTGCATCAACAGGAGGAAACACAGGAAGTGGTACAGTTGCCTTTGTCAACGGTAAAAGACTGCTATAATCTCATGCTACATACCTCGCCGTTGTCGCTGACTCGTCAACCCGATAACGGTACATTTGAAATTATCTGGCCTGAGGAAGCGAGCTTTGTGATAAATGATAGAGAAACTCTTAACTTTCGGGATGGAGATAAACTCTATTTCAATATTTGGTACGAAGACCCGGACTATCGGGAGGAGACGCTGGTGCGTTCTCTGCGAGACGGCAAAATTATAGATCAAATTCACGGCGATATTTGCGTAATGCCAAACGGGGAACGGTGGCTTATCCAATAGCTTTGTCGTACAAATTCCGGCTTGCAAGTCAGTACACTTTTTAACGATAGCTCCGACCTATCGTTAAAAGGTTTGGGGATATGTTCCCAAGCACAAATGCAAAAATTGGTAATTCATACAGAGCTGTCCTTTCATGTTGAGAGCGTGGTTCTGTTGACTAAAGTACACAAGTAAAAGTGTGAAAAAGGCTTGAAATAAGGGGATTTCGATAGTTTTGGTTACTGAAAATAATACCGCAAAAAATGTCCTAAAAGCTTTTAAAAACCTAGGAAATTTTATAGTTGGATAGACAGAAATATTGAGATTGGGTCGATTATACAGAAGTGTTTACTTGTGATGTGTGAAAAAAATAAACACAGTAAAGATATATGAAGTCTTGCGGAAAGTCCTTTTTTGATGCTTGCAGATAGCTGAGTGGGTTATTGGTTTACTCAGCAGGGTTGACACTAGAAAATAGATAACAAGAAGTTGAACCCTAGAGGGGTTCAGTCTTAAATATATAAAGAGCGAAATATTTTATTTCTCCATTCATAAAAATGATTTCTCTATATATAATATAAATTGGGTTTGATTATGCATCTGAATCGGAGGAAAGAGATGGAAGTAAGCTATAATAAATTATGGAAATTAATGATTGATAAAGGAATGCCCAATAAGAGTGATTTGAGAAAAGTTACGGGTATTGGGACAAATACACTTGCAAAGTTAAGTAAAAATCAAGCTGTTAGCATGGAAGTGCTAATGAAAATATGTTCAAGTTTAGATTGCGATATTTCTGATATTTGTGAGTTTAAACAAGAAAAACTAACGGAGGATAACAAATAAATGAATGCAATAGATTTATTCGCAGGATGCGGTGGATTATCGAAAGGATTTATGGATGCGGGATTTGATATCATTGTTGGCGTTGACAATGACCAAGATGCCCTTAACACATTCGCACTTAACCATAATGGTGCAAAGCCGTTGAATGCAGATTTATCCAAGCAGGAAACGTTTGATGAGATAAAGAAAATAGCTGGAGATAAAACAATAGATGTAATTATTGCAGGACCACCTTGCCAGGGATTTTCATTAACAGGACCTCGTAATTTTGATGACGAGAGAAATAAATTATATCTAGCTGTAATTGAAATGGTAAAACAGTATAAGCCTAAAGCTTTTATTATTGAGAACGTTCCGGGAATGGCAACTTTATATAAAGGTCAAATCAAGGAAGAAATTCTCAAGAGATTTCGAGATATGGGATATAATATTGATTGTGAAGTATTAAAAGCCTGTGATTATGGAGTGCCACAGATGAGAAAACGTCTGATTTTTATGGGGATTAGAAAAGACTTAGGAGAACCTTGTTTTCCAGAAGCTCAGTTTGGCCCGGGAACAGATAGACCTTATCGTACTTGCCGTGAGGCAATATCGGATTTACCTACAAGAAATAATGAATTAGGCACGAACGAAGATGTTTATTCGCAAGATGCAGTTACAGAGTATCAGAAAATGATGAGGAAGAACTGTATGGTTCTTTCAAACCATGTTGCAACAAATCATAAAGATTTTGTGAAAGAAACTATCGCATTAGTTCCGGAAGGTGGTAATTATAAGGACTTGCCTGCAGGGGTTGGAGAGAGCAGAAAATTTCATATGGCTTGGACACGATTGGATGGTAATGCTCCGGCACGAACTGTAGATACAGGACATAGAAATCTTTTCCACTATGAATTGAACCGTGTCCCAACTGTAAGAGAAAGTGCAAGAATTCAATCATTCCCAGATGATTTTGTGTTTACAGGAACCAGAACAAAGCAAGATAGACAGGTTGGAAATGCGGTTCCACCTTTGTTAGGTGAAGCATTAGGAAAAGCTATACTAGAAATTATAGGAGAGAAAAATAATGGCTAAGATTAAAGCAATCGACTTATTTGCTGGATGTGGTGGTCTTATGGATGGCTTTGAACAATCAGGGCATTACGATACTATTGCAGCAGTTGAATGGGAAAAGGTGCCATGTCAAAATCTCGAAAATAGATTAAGAACAAAATGGAAGTATTCGGATGCGGATCAGAGAGTCCTAAGGTTTGACATACAAAGAACTGATGATTTATTTAAAGGGTGGACTGATGATCCAGTCTATGGTTCATCTATAGGTTTGGATAAACTCATTGAAGATGCAGATGGGATTGATGTGATTATTGGTGGACCTCCATGTCAGGCATATTCGATTGCAGGAAGAGTACGGGACGAACATGGAATGAAAAATGACTACAGAAATTACCTTTTTGAAAGTTATATAAAGGTTCTTGAAAGATATAAACCTAAAGCATTTTTATTTGAAAATGTCCCAGGGATATTAAGTGCAAAACCTGGAGATAGGCCGATAATTGATATTATTCAAGAGAGTTTTGAAACAGTTGGCTATCATATCATGAAAGATTTGAGAAAAGCTGTTATAGATTTTACTGAGTATGGGGTTCCTCAAAATCGTAAGAGAGTAATCATTTTTGGTGTGCGAAAAGATTTATTTAAAGAAAATAGTGAGGAAATTGTGAAATCTTTCTATTTTTCTGTTTTGCCAAAATATAAATCTTCTAGAAAAATAACGGTAAGAGAAGCTATTGGTGATTTGCCTAAATTATACCCACAGGAAGAAGACTCGAAATATAATGGGGCTAGAACAAGACATTCATTACCAGATCCCATGGTTGCAAATCATGTAGCTAGATGGCAGAGTGATCGAGATGTTGGGATTTTTAAACTTTTAACAGAGGATATTGAATCCGGAAGAAATAAATATGTATCGATTTCTGCACTAAAAGAATTATATACAAAGATGACAGGAAAGAATTCAAATGTTCATAAATATCATGTCATCAAGTGGGATGAACCAAGTAATTTAATACCTGCACATTTATATAAAGATGGATTAAGACACATTCATCCAGATTCATCACAATGCAGAACCCTTACGGTTAGAGAGGCCGCTAGACTGCAAACATTCGCAGATGATTATATTTTTGAAGGTAGTAACATGGAACTATACAAAATGATAGGAAATGCAGTTCCATCACTTGCCGCAAAATGCTGTGCAAATGCAGTCTATGATATTCTCACAGAGAATGGAAATTAGGAGGTAATGAAAAGTGGCATACACTACAAACCAAGCATTAGAAACCCTAAATCGTTATCTAGGAATAACTGATGATGAAAAACAAATAATAGAGAATACAAAGCGCAGAGGGTTCGTATTCTCTTTGCCAAATGGTGAAAAGGCCGCAGTTTTTGTTTATCCCTTGGTTCATAAGCAAGATAATACAAAGAATTATTTTGATACAAGAGATAGTGGTGCCTATGAAAGAGGAGTAACATGGAATTATGCGATTACAAACAACATGAAATACTTTTGTATAGGTGTTAACGATACGGTAGACAAATATAATGATTATTTATTTAGTTTAGAGTGTAATGAATCTGATATTGAAAAAATATCAGGCACTTTAAATGGATCAAGAAATGGGCCTGGAAATCAAATAATTATTCCAAATGACTATGTGCCATCTAAGGGGATAGAACGTATTGCTAATAAACTAGGAATTTATATCACGGCAGTTCACAAGGATAATTTGTTAGATTACCTTACATATTATGACAATCGACCATATATGGAAAATTCTGCTTTGGCAAATTTAGATGAATTAGTTGTAGATGATTCATATGTGGAACGGGAAGATCCTTTTAAGACTGGTTACGAATCGCCATTTCCAAGAAACAGAATTCTTTTCGGTGCACCGGGAACTGGTAAGAGTTTTACTATCAATAGCGACCGCGTGGAGTTGTTAGGCAAGGACAATGAGGATGATTATGAACGTGTAACTTTTCACCCAGATTATTCTTATGCAAATTTTGTAGGAACATATAAACCGGTAATGATTGATGATTCTGCAGAGGTTATTTCTTTGGCAACAGAAAAAGATGTCTTGGCGGTATTAACTGATGAAACAAAGTCTGCACAAGAAAAGTATGATCAGCTCTATGACAGATTCAAAGGTGATGGATTAACAAGACTTCCACTTTTGTTGGGGCTTTATACAGATGAAAGTTTCAAGACAAGAAAAGCTGATGGTTCAGACGCAGCAGGTGATAATAGTGTAGAACGCAATCATGGAAAGGCAATCAGACCATATGTAAATCTTTTAAAGCCATCAAGTGGCAAGAAGGATATTTCTTATGAATATGTTCCTGGACCTTTCATGCGTATGTATGTTAAGGCACTGAAGAATAGCAGAACGGATAATATTAAGCCATTCCTATTAATTATCGAAGAAATCAACAGAGCAAATGTAGCTGCTGTATTCGGAGACATTTTCCAGTTGCTTGATAGAGGTGATGATTTTGTCAGCGAGTATCCAATCCAGGCAACCGAAGATGTTAAAAAATATCTTGCGAAAGAACTGGGTGGGGATCCAAGTGATTATAATAAAATAAAAATTCCAGATAACATGTTTATTTGGGCAACTATGAATAGCGCAGACCAGGGTGTATTCCCAATGGATACAGCATTTAAGAGAAGATGGGATTTTACATATATCGGAATTGATGACAGCGATCAGGATCTCCAAGGCAAGTATGTATATCTTGCTGATGATAAATCCCAAAAAGTGGAGTGGAATAAGTTAAGAAAAGCTATCAATAATTTTCTTGCAAAAGAGAAGATTAACGAAGATAAACAGCTTGGACCTTATTTCATTTCAAGAAGCATTGTTGTACCTAAAGATGGTGACGAGATTAATAGAGATAGATTCATTAATACCTTTAAAAATAAAGTTATTATGTATTTGTTTGAGGATGCAGTAAAACAGAAGAGACCTAGATTATTTGAGGGATGTTTCCAAAATAGCAGCAGATACTCAGAAATTTGTAGAGAATTTGAAGCAAAAGGTGTCGGAATCTTTAATCATGACATTCAGTTAGATTGTGAAGTGGAGGATGTAAAATACGGTGATACCACACAAGAATAAGGAGGTCTGATTATGATTTCTGAATTTGTACGAGAACAAAAAAGATATACACAAAATGAATTGTGTCACATTTTAAAGTGCAGTGAAGAACATGCGATTCCGTTAATCAGAAAACTAAAGGAGTTCGGTGTATTAAAGGCTGTTAAGGCTTCTGATATTCAGAAAAATATGGCGGATCTGTTAGAAGAGGATATCGAGATGGTGGATGTAGAAGTAGGAGAAAATGAATATTTCTATGTGTTCACCTTTGTTGGAGTTATTGTTGTAGCCGGACGAGTTCTGAAATGTTATCCCAAATATCTTTTGAACGCAAAGGAACCTACGGATGAACTACGAAAGGTTATAAAGGTTTTGGAAAAATATAATGCCAAAGAACAGATTGTTCGTATGTTCAACGATAGCAGTGAAAGTAACTCATTTAATCTGTTGGCTGTGCTGTTATTTTTGTTACAGGATTACTTTGAAAATGATGTATATACCAATACAGAAGATATTATTGAATGCAATGGTTCTGGTGAAATACTGTGGGATAAGACTATTAATGAAACCTTTACTTTGCTTTCAGAGAATCGTCCGTATTATACAGAATTACAAACTCGTAAAAGAGTCACCAATGATTTTGATTATTTCAAGAGGCTCCATGAGTGTTTAGTAACGATGGCTTCAAAAAAACTCCAAGATGCAGAGTTACTTGATTTATTTGAGATGACAGGTGTTGATCTTACTGATGCAGAGTTGGATGATTTCGGGGATAAAGAATATATTTTATATCGAATTGAAAACGAACTTAATACTCAGTTCAACACAAGAAAACAGTTGGTTTTGAAGACAATGTATGCTTATATCGATAGAAGAGGAAGTCTCTACGATACAGAGTGCTTGTCATTATTTGGAACAAATAGTTTCAATCTGGTATGGGAAAAAATTTGTGCAGATATTATGGATAATCAGTTGGATGTCCCTCTTGGCATTTTAAAACTGCCTGTGCCATTGAAAGAAGGTTATAACAGAAGACAGAAGCTTATTGAATTAATCGAGAAACCATTGTGGACTATTACAGGAAAGTGTGCAAAAGATACATTGATACCAGATTTAGTTTCTATTTGTATGGTTAATGAACAGCATCAATTTATTATATTTGATGCAAAATATTATAATGCCCATTTGGAAAAGGGAATTGTTCCGACAGGACAGCCCGGCATAGAATCTATCACCAAACAGTATCTTTACCAATTGGCATATCAACAGTTTATTGAAGACCATAATTTCTCTTCTGTAAAAAACTGTTTTCTACTTCCAACAGAAAACAACGAGATAGAGGATAAGGGTGAAGTTCGAATGGAGATGCTTTCTAATTTGGGACTTCAAGATATAAAAACAAGGTTGATTCCTGCAACAATGGCATATGATTTGTACCTTTCAGGAAGAAAAATGGATATGGAAATTTTGAAATTGTAATGATTCAATAGGAGGTCGTGAAAATGAAGCAGATATGCTTGGGAACAATAATTACCCTAATATATCAAAGCCGCACACGAAGTGCAGATACAATCAAATCCATGTGTGGTGGCATTTTTGCGGCCTATGATTTGGATATAACGTCCTATAACAAAGAATTATCGAGTCATCTGAAAAGTGGACATGATTCTGTTCCTGTTGAATTGATATTCACAGCTAGAATTGCAAATATTGATTGTGTTGCAGAAGGCATTGAAGATAATTTAATTCCTTCGATTTAAAACAATTATCCTACTTTAAATTTTAGGTTTGGAGGATATACAGATACGCTTAATTTTGGCAGAGCTTCTCTTTAATTGCTATCTGAGCAGGAAGAAGATTGATATTGATAAGCTGAAATTGTAGGAGGTGCTGTGTATGGCGGTAAGCCGCTCATTTACGGATTATGTTAGAAAGAAATATGATAATGAGTTCTGGGCGGCAGCCGAGCAGTTCATTGAGGATAACCAGGACTATATAAAAAAACTGGCTACTAGAGTGCATTCTGTCGGAGAAACTGAGATTGCAGATGTTCATGTGGAGCATGTCTGGGTGGAAGATCTTCCGGGAATGAAGATTAGTTTCGATGTTGCTCTGTCAGTGAATATTGAAATAAAAGATGGCAACCATCATTATGATGTATCAGAAGAGAGAACTTTCTGGTTGATGGTGTCCTGTCGGGGTGATCTGGATAAAAAACTGGAGGACTTCGAAATTACATCGGTATCTAGCTACAACGGTAAGAATCGAGTGAAAGATCCGATGGATGATTCCCTTGTGCCAATCATTCCTTATTTTGAACTTGAAAGGGTTGCAGAGGATTTTTTAAAGAAAAATTTCCCAGAAGCACTGAGAGTTCCACTAAGGGGTCAATCTCCTGTGTGGGTAGATCCGACAAGATTGGTAGAAGCACTGGACTTGACGATTCAAAGCCATCGTATTAAAGATGATTCATCGGTTTTCGGTCAGATTTATTTTGAGGAAGCCGATGCTGACATTTATGATGAGGACGCAGAGAAAGATGTTCTTACTCATATTAAAGGAAAAACCATTCTTGTAGATCCTTTGGTGTACCTGCTTCGAAATATCGGATCAGTGAATACAACCATAATTCATGAGTGCGTTCACTGGGATAAGCATAGGAAAGCTTTTGTATTAGAACGGCTTTATAATGAAGCAGCATCATGCATCAGCTGCGAAGTTGTAGGTGGTGCAGCATCTGAAATATCAAAAAAATCTACGGAATTCATGGAGAAACAGGCTAACTAGCTTGCACCAAGAATTCAGATGCCACAGACTCCGTTTAGAGCCAAGGCGAACGAGTACATAGCTACATTTTTGCGTGAGACCGATGCTCAATACGAAATGGATGTTATGGAGATGGTCATCGACCAACTTGCAGTCGATTTTGGAGTATCCAAGCAGGCGGCTAAGATTCGATTAGTAGAACTTGGATTTGATGGTGCAATCGGAACTTTTAACTATGTTGATGGTCAGTATGTCCGACCACATGGTTTCCGAAAGGACTCAATTGAAGCATATCAGACATTTACGATAAGTGCTCAAGATGCAGCTATTCAGCGCTTCTCAAATCCGGAACTCCGTGAGAAGACTGCTAATGGTGATTATCTGTTTATAGAAAATCATTATGTCTACAATTCTCCGCTATATGTTTGCACTGATATGGACGGTCGGCTTATGCTGACTGATTATGCCAGAGCACATATGAACGAGTGTTGTCTTGTCTTTGATTTAAGCATCACGAGTAAGGTAGAGTCCGCATACCATACTATCTGCTTCTTGAACAGAGAGCAGAGCGATATTACCTTTGATGTAAAATATCACAATGGGTATCAGAATGCTCCACCGGAACGACAGATTGCAATGCGGAAGAAGCAACAGGAGGAGTGGCTGAATATTCGAAAGCAGATGACGGACGATCCAGAGCAGTGCATGGAGTTGTTGTTAGACTGGAGAAATATGAAATACACGGATCTCGGTGACTTGATTGATAGAGATCCGAAAACAATCAGCCGTACCGTTAAAGGGAAAACAGCTCCGAATCTGAACACTGCTGTGTTGATTTGTTTCGGGCTTAACTTGCCACCAATGATAAGCGAGAAGCTGTTGGATGTTTTGGGATGTAAGCTGAAACCGTTTGATCCAGAACATCAGTGGATTAGTGAAGCCTTACATGTGAAGTACCCGGAACCACTGTGGGCTGTTAAAGAATATCTTGAGCAATATGATGTAGCAATTTAAAAATTTATTTTATAAAAAAACGGACATGCCATGTCCGTTGCTAGAGTGACCTGGAAGAAGAAAACTTCCGGGTCTTTTTACTATGCAGCAAAAAAGAAAGTTTGATTGCAAATATATGCAATAGCAAAAGTGATATTGCATATATTGACAAAAAACGTGAATGGTGTATAATAATATCATCAAAATGCAAAGGAGGCACTGCTATGTCAGAAGAACGAAAATTAGCTGATGTTAAAATTAGCGATATCAAAGATGTAGACATAATGCGTGGTTTCATAGCAACTGCGGGTATGGGACTCTGCAATAAAGATGAAATCTTGGATAAAAAGCAGGTGGTAGAAGATAAATTAGATGATATAAATAGCCATCTTGCAGAACTTGAGGATGCACTGCAAAGGTGGGAACGCACGGAGCAAAGTTCATCATCAAAGGAAAGCTATGATCTTATCGAAGAATATGGAACGGAGGAGATCATACGTAATCGTCTGGATGTACTGAATAAGGAACGTACTCAGTGGGCAGGTTTTCTTACTCAGTTGGAGTCATACTTAGGTGAATGTAAAAATTTTAATAAAACGCTTTGTTTTTCAAATATTCGGGAATTATTACGTCAAAATCCAGATGTTAAAATAGGTCAGATTGAAAAGGAAGCAGGAATCAGATTAGGATATATGTCTCGTCTGGAGAAGGATGGAAATACATCCGAGCCGAGTATGGAATTTGTTGTAACGGCAGCAAAGCTTCTTAAGGTTAGTGTTGATACCTTGATATCTGTCGATCTTACTGGACTTACACCGACAGAGCAGTATATTACAAGTTTCTTCGATAAATTAAAGGAAGATACATTAAAGGATAGGCTCGATTGGAATCGAGAGACAGCGTTTAATCTGAATCGAATGGAGCCGGATATGAATGGTTTCGTATACCATCCTCTGTTTGCAGAAGAAACATTTTATGAGGAGACAGACTGCGAATATCCGCAGGAAGTAACTAGAATCGTATTCAATTCAAAGACCTTTGGTCCCAAGACATATATTGCCGGAGATTGTTTTAATCTTAGATTAAAAAATGGAACAACGCTTTATCTTATGGATATTGAGAAGAGCGTTCATAAAGTTGGAGATTCTTCTGCAGCTGCTAAAGAAGCCTGGATGTATGTACCGTCCAAGGGAAGTCAATTGTTGGTAGCCTCACAGGATGATACACCAGTTGCTCCGTTTCTTGAGTTACTGTTCTTAACTGTAAAGGAGCGTATGGAACATCCGAAGGTAAACAATGACGTGATGTATGCAATTGATGCATTCATGAAGGATGATATATCTGATGACATGGATGAAATGCCATTCTAAGAAGGAGGTTGAGTTGATTGATAAAGACATCTATTAGAAATCTTCACAGCGACAAAGATATACCACCTCGTTTCTGCAATGTTATTGTAAATGGAGACGATGTAACGCTTGAGGTAAAGATAAATAAAAATAAGTTTGAAACGATTTCTTGGGAAGACATGCAATACCAAGTAAATCAAGCAATAATGAAAGCAGCAAAAGAATGAATTAGAAACTACCGCAAACTGCCCCGTAAAGAATCGAGGAGCTAACCGCCGGAGTTATCTACAAAAGCCTTTATAGGCAAAGTAGGTAACTCCGGTTTTTTTGTGTTTTACGGCAGTTTTCAGCGGACATGGCGTGTCCATCACGAGAAAAATTTCCAGTGTACACTATAAATAAAAACACCTGACACTGAGATGGATACACAGAAATGCATATCCATCTCAGTGCCAGAGGCACTTAAAAATTAATATCACAAGGCCTGATTAGCTATAAGGGCATTGGGATACAGATATCGGCATCAATCACAGGACAACCTGTGAAAGGTGCGATAGAAGTACCCTTATTTCCTTATGCTCTTTTTCAGGCATTTCATGGGTCGGTACTTCTATAAGCAACGACCCTATTTGTTTCCTATGCCCTTCTGCAAGAACCAGGCAGAAAGGCAGGAACTTTATGAAAATCAAGATTCGTTACGAGAACGAGTATCAGACACTTGAGGTCGAAAACATGGAATTGGAGAAATGGTTAAATATCTCCATTTCAGAAGAAGAAAGTCAGGAAGACTACGAAAAGAGAATCCAAGATGTAATCGAAGAGAGATTTAACAGACCCGATTACAACAGTTGGCACAAGCATGACCGTCATACTGGCAACGCTTATATGAAGAGCAAGGACGGGACAGTTGAGGTCAACACAGAAGAGGCAATCATGTTCAGAGCAACTGATAAGTCAGCCTTTAACAGTTCAATTGATGGAGTACATAACCAGCTTGAATACGAAGAGTGCTGTGAAACTTTGAGAAGTCTTCTTAAACCTGCACAGGCAGATATGGTAATTGCTATTGCCCTTGACGGTTACACCGTTGGTGAGTATGTAGCAGAAATTGGTGATGATGCCAATAATGTCAGTCATCGTTATAGACGTGCAATCAACAAATTAAAAAAAGTTTTTTCAAAAACGTCCTTTTAACCCTTCTCCCAAGGCTACCAGGTAGGAGGGTGACACCTCCGAGAAATTAATTTAAGGAGGTAATTCGCATGGAATTACAAGTATTTAACAGCACAGAGTTTGGCTCTGTAAGAACAGCAACTGTAAACGGTGAGGCTATGTTTGTCGGCAAGGATGTAGCAGACATTCTCGGGTACCAGAACGGTAGTCGAGATATCAACCGCCATGTAGATGAAGAGGACAGACACAAGGTCATGCTCTTTGATGGTAACCAAGATAAGGAAACCATCATTATCAATGAGTCAGGTCTTTACAGTCTTATCCTTTCAAGCAAGATGCCTAATGCGAAGAAGTTCAAACATTGGGTAACGGCAGAGGTTCTTCCGGTTATCCGTAAGCATGGAATGTATGCCATCGATGAGATTTTGGAAAATCCTGATCTTGCAATTGCAGCACTTACACAGCTTAAGGAAGAGCGTGAGAGAAGAAAACAGCTTGAATATCAGACGCTTATTCAGCGTCAGCAGATTGCAGAGATGCAGCCAAAGGCAAGCTACTATGACCTTATTTTACAGAACAAGAACACAGTTCCTATTACACAGATTGCAAAGGACTATGGTATGAGCGGCCGCAAGTTCAATGAACTTCTTCATGAACTTGGAGTTCAGTACAAGTTCAGAAAGACATGGCTTTTATATCAGCAGTATACAGAATGCGGATACACACAGTCACGTACCTATGCAATCGATGAGAGTAGAAGTGTGATGCATACCTATTGGACACAAAAGGGCAGACTTTTCCTTTATGACCTTCTGAAGAGTGAGGGCATCTTACCAGTTATTGAACAGGAGGATTAAAAGATATGGGTATTGATAAGTTTAATCATGAGGGTTATTCTGACCCGACTACATATGAGGCTCTTACCAATATCCATCGTGAAGAAGTGGCAGCTGATAAAAAGGTTACCTATTGATAACTGTGTAAAGGAAACAGTCAAGAAGAGAATCGTAACCGAAACTCACGGCATACGATTTATGTATGAGAGTGGATTTCTTTTTATCGTTCTTCCTTCCGGCAGAAGGCTTGCATATGTAAAACCCAAGTTTTGTGAAAACATCACGCAGGCAATCGCAAAGTCTGTGGTGTAGGTTTTCTGAAGTAGGGCATCGCCGATGTATTTCTGATTGCGCAGGATCTCGTTGATACAAATATAAATAAAAAGGGAGCGCAGTTGTTGTTTACATCCCATGATATGACTACGATGAAAAATACGGTTTTTAGAAGAGATGAAATTTGGTTTGCAGCAGAAAATGCAAAGCATGAAAGTGAAATTTATTCATTATATGAAATTCGTAGAGAAAATAATGAACGTGTAAATAATACAGCAGCGTATGATAAGCAGTATCTTGAAGGACGTTATGGTGCAGATCCATATCTTACAAACATGTTGGTGGGAGGCGAATGAGAATGAGTTTGAAGCCTCCGAAAAAAAGTGATATGGGAAAAGAGGGATGAAGTCCAGAAGAGGTGTAAGAGTATTTTTGCTTTTTCATCTAGTAAAGTATAGGAATATGTGGTAGTATTATTATATAAAAGTATGTATTTATGAAGGAGGTCAGATTTTGAATAATTTTAGGTTTAACTTAAAAGGTCAGTTAAATGAAGTGAAATTGCCTGAATATAAGGCTTTATGGCCTCTTTTTGAAACCGTTGTAAATTCTATTCAATCGATTGAAGATTCAACAAATTCTCAAAATGGTCAGATAATAATCTTAGCAAATCGCTTAGAAAACAGGCAAATGAATATGGATGGAAATGAAGAATTAAATCCATTTTATGAATTTCGGGTAATTGATAACGGAGAAGGCTTTAACTCTATTAATTATAACTCGTTTTTAGAGGCTTATTCCAATTTGAAAGTTTCAAAGGGGTGTAAGGGAATAGGTCGCTTTTTATGGCTGAAAGCATTTACTAAAGTCAATATTGAAAGTGTATATTGTGAAAAAAATAGTTGGCGAAAAAGAAAATTTGAGTTCTCAGCAGATAATGGAGTTGAGCCGGAAGAAAATGTAGAAGATAGCAGTAGTTTAGAATATCGGACTGTTGTTACTCTTTCTAATTTCATATTGAAATATAGGAAAAAGGCACCGTTATCGTTGGAGGCATTAGCCAAAAAGGTTATAGAGCATTGTTTACCATATTTTTTGGGAGATAATTGTCCACATATTGTATTGAGAGATAACTTAGGAGAGTCTTATGATTTAAACCAATATTTTGATAGTACAATAAAGGATTCATTACACAGAGATGAATTTGAAAAAGATGGAAATAAATTTTCATTGTATCATATCAGAATGGCAGAAGGGGCTGTGAAACACGAATTACATTTTTGCGCTAGTAAACGAGAAGTTAAATCCTATGACTTAAGTCAATATATTACAGATTTACAAAAAAGAATTGTAACGGATGAGGGAGAGTCATTTTATTACTTAGGATATTTAACTGGAGACTATTTGGATAGGAATGTAAATCTTAACAGAACAGCTTTTGATTTTGAGGAAGAGGATACACTTTTTGCGAGTGTATCAGAAAGAGAGCTTATTGAAATTGCAAAAGAGTATATTTTGGCGTATTTAATTGATGATTTAAAAAAGATAAAGGATGCAAAAAAAGATTTTATTGATTCATATGTTCAGAAAGAAAAGCCTCAATATCGTTATTTGTTAAATAGAAAGCCAGAATTGTATGATCAGATTCCAGCTAATTTAAGTAAGGAAAAATTGGAATTAGAATTACATTCTGCAACACAGAAATGGGAAACAGAAATACATTCTCAAGGTAAAGAGATAGAAAAGAAAGTAAAAGATAATAAATTTGACAAAGAAAACTTTAGTAAAATATTTAATGAATATTGTAACTCAATTACTGAAATTAGTAAATCAAGTTTGTCAGAATATGTTATTAGACGAAAAGCAATATTGGATTTGTTGGAAAAGGCAATAGAAATTCAAGAGGATAACCGATATTGCTCAGAAGAAACTTTGCATTCTATTATTTGTCCAATGAGATATACATCTGATGAAATTGAGTTTGAAGAGATGAATCTTTGGATTATAGATGATAGGTTAGCGTATCATACCTTTTTGGCATCTGATAAGTTAATGAAGTCATTGCCAGTATTGGATACATCGTTAGAAAAACGTATGGATATTGCTATTTTTGATCAAGCATTTTCCTTTTCTGATAATCAGGATTTTTTTAATTCAATATCTATTGTTGAATTTAAAAAGCCAAATAGAAATGATTTAAAAGATGATAATAAAAATCCGATTAATCAGGTGCTTGGATATGTTAAAAACATAAAAGAAGGAAGAGCAAAACGTCCAAATGGTAGACCGTTTGTAAATGTAAGTAATACAGCCTTTTATTGTTATGTAATCGCTGATTTGACAGATTCCATGAGAGAGGCTGCAGAGAATGCTAGTCTTATGATGACACCTGATAGAGAGGGTTACTTTGGATATAATCAGACAAGAGGTGCTTATATTGAAGTAATATCTTATGATAAATTAGTAAAAGATGCTAAGCAGCGAAATCAAATTCTTTTTGATAAATTGTTCAATCCAAAAGTAACTGAAGTTTTGAATTCGAAGTTGTTAAATGAATAGGGATAATGTATAGTCATGGTGCCAATTAGATTGTTTCTAATTGGCACTAACTATTTAAACGGAAGCAAGTATTCCGATAAAAGTTTAGAAAAGGCTAACACAAAAAGAATTGCAGGTGCAAAACATGAATATAGAGGAATATGATAAGGATTCATTACGAAAGATAGTTAGAAGGCTGGAACGTGAGAATAAATCATTAAAAGAAAAACTGGACAAAGCCAATATTCCATACGACTCAATAAATCCTTTTGAGGAAAATCCAGAAAAAGCAGAAGACTATGACCCAGACCAAGGAGCACGAATTATTAATCCATCATTTATTACAGAGAAAATGGCAGTACGTTTCTTTTCTATGTTTTGGGGAAGAGAAGATGTTTATGCGAAAAGAGGAAAGAAAGGTGGATATTTTCCACAATGCGATAATCGCTGGAATGCGAGTCTTTGTCCCAAGCAGCAGGGTAAAAAAATATTTTGCAATGAATGTGAACATAAGAAATGGACGAAAGTTAGCGCAAGAAAAATAATTGCACATTTGATAGGAAATAAAGAAGATGGTTCGGATGTAATCGGTGTATATCCGTTGTTGCCTGATGGGAAATGTCGATTTATAGTATTTGATTTTGATAACCACGAAAAGGGAGCAGAAGCTACTGATTTTGCGAACATAGATGATGAATGGCATAAAGAGGTAGATGCCCTTAGAAAAATATGTATTATTAATGGAATTAAACCTTTAGTAGAAAGATCACGCTCGGGAAGAGGGGCACATGTATGGATTTTCTTTAAAAAGGCAATTCCAGCAGGTGTTGCGAGAAATTTTGGATTTCTTTTATTAGATAAAGGTTCAGCATCTATTAATTTAAAATCGTTTCACTATTATGACCGAATGTATCCCTCACAGGATGTAGCAAATGGTATTGGAAATTTAATTGCATTACCGTTACAAGGACAGGCACTTAAAAATGGAAATAGTGCTTTCATAGATGAAAACTGGAATGCGTATCCAAATCAATGGGATATTCTTTTTAACAACACAGAAAAGTTAAGTATAAAAGAAATTGAACAATATATGGGAAAATGGAGGGAAGAATTAGCAGAAAATAAAGAAAAAGTTTATGATGCAGATAGATATACCCGACCTAAACCATGGAGAAAAAAGTGTGAATTTTTTAAAGAAGATGTTGTTGGGAAAATACATATAGTTTTAAGTAATGGAATTTATATTGATACTTTAAATCTTATGCCCAGAATACAAAATCAGATTCGTAGTCTGGCTGCATTTGACAATCCAGAGTTTTATAAAAATAAAAGGCTTGGATATTCAAATTATTATAATTTTAGTGCTGTTTATTTAGGAAAAGATATTGATGGATATATACAGATTCCAAGAGGATTAAGAGAAAAAATTATAGAGGAGTGTGAGAAGGCGGGCATTCCTATAGATGTTTCTGATGAGAGAGAAATAGGCCATCCAATTCGGGTTGATTTTAAGGGAGATTTGCGAACACAGCAAGAGTTAGCAGCAGAAAAATTATTATCACATTCAGATGGTGTTTTAAGTGCTGCAACTGCATTTGGAAAAACAGTGGTTTGCAGTTATCTTATTGCGGAGCGAAAAGTTAATACACTTATTTTATTACAAAGTAAAGATTTATTTAATCAGTGGATTGATGAATTAAATAAATTTTTAGAAATAAGAGAAGAACCGCCAGAATATATAACAAAAACTGGTAGAAAGAAAAAGAGACAGGATGTTATAGGTGTTTTGCATGGAAATAAAAATACATTAACAGGAATTATAGATGTTGCAATGGTTGGCTCAATGTACAAAAAGGGAGAATTCAATGACTTAGTTAATTCTTATGGAATGGTAATTATGGATGAATGTCATCATGCGGCATCGAAAACTTCTATAGAATTATTACAGAAAATAAATGCTAAGTATGTATATGGTGTCTCTGCGACACCGAAACGCGGAGATGATCTTGATAAAATTATTTATATGTTATTAGGTCCGTTGAGGCATAAGTTCACATCATTAGAGAGAGCCCAGGAACAGGGAATAGGACATTATTTTATTCCGCGATATACGAGAGTTGTTGATAATATAGAAAGTAAGAATGACATTAATAAAGCATATAATTTAATTAGTGATAGTAAAGTTCGTAATGAAATGATTATAGAAGATGTAAGGAGTTGCGTTAATAAGAAACAAACGCCAGTGATTCTGACAAGATTTAAAGATCATGCAAAATATTTATATGATGGTTTAAAAAATATGGCAGACCATGTATTTCTGCTATATGGTGATAATTCTGATAAGAAAAATGCAGACATACGAGCCGAGTTAAAAAAGATTCCTCAAGATGAAACATTAATTCTAATTGCGACAGGTCAAAAAATAGGAGAAGGTTTTGATTTTCCTAGATTAGATGTGTTGATGCTTGCTGCTCCAGTATCTTTTGAAGGTCGCCTTGAGCAATATGTAGGACGATTAAATAGAGATTATGAGGGGAAAGAAGCAGTTTATGTGTATGACTATATTGATTCGCATATTCGCTTCTTTGACAGAATGTATGCAAAAAGATTACGGACATATAAAAAAATTGGTTTTTCCATATGGACAGAGGATAAGCAGCCCAAACAGACAATTAATGCAATATATGATTCTGGAAATTATACAGAAAAATTTGAGCGAGATCTTGTGGAAGCAGAAAAAACAATTGTAATTTCCAGTCCGAATATAAGTCAGGATAAGATTGAAAGGTTTCTATATCTGATTAAAGAAAGGCAGGAAGAAGGAGTCAAGGTAACTGTAATCACAACAGACCCAGAAGAAATTATTTATGGAAATTCAGATATCTGTTATGAATTAATTAGAGAAATGGAGCAAATTGGAATAAACGTTATAACAAAAACGGAAGTAGAAGAGCGATTTGCGGTAATTGATAATGAATTAGTATGGCATGGAGGGATGAATTTACTTGGAAAGGTAGATGTTTGGGATAACTTAATGCGTATAAAGAGTCAGGAGGTTGCGGCAGAGTTGCTGGAGATGTCGATTGGATGATAAAGAAAATTAAGAGGAGGATACCATATAATTGAAAACATTGAGAAGTTATCAGAGAGAAGCAGTTGAAAGAATCTATAAGTTTTTTAATTCAGATTTAAATAAAGCTAAGATATGTATGTCCACTGGACTTGGAAAAACTGCTATTATTGCATCTGCTATAGATAAAATTCTAGAAAAACATGATAAAGAGCAGAAGATATTAATAGCAGTTTTAACATCACAACGTGCGATTTGTGAACAAATTAAGAATGTATTAGTAGAAACAAATCCCCATTTTAATATTGCATTATATATAAAAGAAATGATAGGAGCAAAAATATTAATTACAACATATCAAGATGTAAGAAAAAATCAATTGGAGATTAAAAACTTTGATTTAATTATATGTGATGAAGCGCAGTTTATAAAAAATGAGAATATATTTGATTTGTTATCAAAAAAAGGTACAAAATTTTTGGGAGTAGTAGGAGAAATAGATGAGATAAATAGATGGTTTGGTGATGCAACATGTATATTTTCTTATTTGTTAAGTGATGCTATAAGAGATGGATATGTATGGAATGATAATGAAAAGAAGTTTGTAGAAAATTTTTTAGTTCCTTTATTAAAATATCAAGGTTATACAAATATAGTGAAAGAAAGAAGAATATTTAATAAAAATAGAAGCATAACACTGGATATTGTGGCAAATAAAGGAAATGAAATAATAGCGTTCGAAGTTAAAATGTATAGAAATTTATATAATTCTAAATCGGTTTTAGATAATGCTGTAGAGCAAGTCTTGTTGTATAAACATTATTTAACACAAAGCAATGAGCGAGAAAAAGTTTTATTTATTCTTGTAGTTCCTTACGAAATCGATGAGAAAATACAAAATGAAATTTATGAACAATCTAATGTAATTGTATGGAGCATAAATAATTTGATATATTTATGTGAAGAGGAAAAGAAACTTTTAGATTTATTAGCAAGTTATATTCCATATAGTCTATTGAATTTAGAATCAAGAAAGCCGCAGGAGATAGAACGGAAGAAAGAACCTATTATCATTAAAAAAGAAGAACATCCATCTATAACTGAAAAATATTTAAGAAAATTAAAAAAATGTAAAGCGGGAAAAAAGAATGGAGCTGCTATTGATTATGAAAAAATATGTACAGAAATAATATATTATCTATTTAAGACAGAATTTTTTAAATTTTCAGAGCAACATCACACAGATGATGAAATGTTTAGGATGGATTTAATATGTTCATTAAAAGGAACAACAGAATTTTGGAATTTTCTTATTACTTTTTATAATACAAAATTCGTAGTATTTGAATATAAAAATTATTCTAAACCTATATCGCAGAATTTAATATATATAACAGAAAAATATTTATTTTCAGCGGCGTTACGAAATGTAGCATTTATTGTATCAAGAAAAGGATTTGATAAAAATGCAAAGAAAGCGGCATTAGGTTGTTTAAAAGAAAATGGAAAGCTGATTATTAGTTTAAATGATGAAGACTTAATCAAAATGGTATCAATGAAGGAAAATGGTGAGGAACCATCAGATTATCTTTTAGATATAATAGAAGATATATTGATGTCAGTCAGTAAATAAAATATTGGAGTATGTAAATTGATTTTCAGACACGCTCTAGAGGGGAGTGAATGTATTGAAAAAGAAAAAAGACAAAATTACCATCCGTTCCAGCGTAGCGGAATACCTGACCTATGTTGCCTCTGTTGGCGACCAGCGAGACAGCATTGAGATGCGCTATGAAGATGAGAATATATGGCTGACACAGAAGATGATGGCCACATTATATGATGTAGGAACAAATACCATCAATTATCATATTAAAAAGATATTCGAGGATAGTGAGCTACAGGAGAATTCAGTTATTCGAAAATTTCGAATAACTGCTTCTGATGGAAAAAGCTACAATACAAATCATTACTCTCTGGAGATGATTATTGCAGTCGGCTTTAAGGTAAATTCCGAGCGTGCGGTACAATTCCGTAAATGGGTGAATCAGATTGCAAAGGACTACACCATCAAAGGCTGGGTCATGGATGATGAGCGTCTAAAGAATGGCGGTTCAATACTTACAACAGAATACTTCGACCGTTTGTTTGAGCAGATTCGTGAAATCCGCCTCTCTGAGCGTAGATTTTATCAGAAGATAAC
>ERZ839767.661-NODE-661-length-58892-cov-20.254840_pt1 | contig 58892 bp, 58 predicted proteins | sample MGYA00519879_ERZ839767 | MGnify/ENA primary metagenome ERZ839767 (study PRJEB31850, sample SAMEA3708852) | human gut metagenome | biome: human gut; feature: human-associated habitat; material: faeces | place: China | collected 2014 ... | reverse complement strand
ATCTTGTGAAATCACAATTTATTCTTGTATCCTGCCGCTGATACCGTCTGGATTGTGCTTTTCCTTTTTTTTGGTTCCCTTTAATTAGCCATGAACTGGCTCATAACCAGTGAATCAATTTGTTTTATTTCAGTTTCCTTTAATAGATGAGACAAATCCATTAGGCAAATGTTACGATCATCATAATGCCACCCAACGATCTGATCTGCATTTTCTCTCACAAACTTTTTAACTGTTTCTATGTTTGTTCTGACTATTTCGGAAACCGATTTATACATTTCATCCTTTTTCAAAGTATTTAAGTACATTTTTTCTCCATTCTTTAGCTAATACATATTTTATAATATTTTCAGGAATAATTACTGTATTAGGTTTCATATATGCATAAATTTCTGATGTAGAATTTCCCATCATACTCTCAAGTGCCCTAGACACAAGTTGCTTTCTTAGCATAATCAAATTTGCCTGCTTGTCCTCTTCATATTCAGTTTTACTATCATAAAATGTATAATACTCAAATTCCTTTAATTTAGCTTTAAATTTTACAACATACGCCTCACAACTATTAAAATTTACATTTATGCGAACCCGGTTCGCTTTATTGGATCGCGCAGATAGATACCTCTTTTGACACTTTTCGATTATTAATATCCTGTACAACAACCGATACGGAATACGTTCCTTCACTTTGCGGAGTAAATGATGATTGCCGGCCGCCTTCTTCTGAATAAAAGTATATTTTCCCAATCCCAGCATCATCCACTGCGTTCTTTACAAAGATATCTGCGGTAATAGAGCAACCAACCAGGATCTGCGGTATATAATCATTCCACTCAACCTGTGGATTCTTTGTATCAACAATGGATAAAGGCACTTTTAATACATCACCGTTTATCCGATTGATAACCTTAATCGTATATTCCCCGGAACGCCTAGTATTCACGCCAGTACTGTCAATGGTCAAATACTTATCAAAGACCCTGCTTACATTGATATAATCGTGTAAATTATTCTCATTTAATATATATTCTATATCCGTTCCTGCCTCTGCACACAAGCCTTCTCTAACATCAAATCGTGTGACATAGATAAAACCTGATAAAAATAAAATCACTGTTGCAAAAATAGCACAGATTTTTTTCTTTCCTTGCATTTTCAACCCATCCTTTCTTCTTTTATTACATACATGGAAAAACGCATACATCAGACGATGTATGCGCAAAAGTGTTAATTTTTCTTATTCCAATATTCGATAACGGTTATGGCCCATGCCTGTGAAAGTGCAAATGGCTCTTCATTTATTGTAGAAAATTGATTTTCAAATTCACTTAACTCTTTCACACAGCCATTCCAATAAGCATCTTCTGTTTCCGTCTGCCGAGTCCAATATTTTTGGCATAGCTTATAAAATGTCGTGAACATTTTCTTCTCTTCCGAATCATTTTCGAAAGTAAGTGAACAGGTCCGGTTGTTGATTAAACTGTACGAATACAGATCACATGCCAACTGATACGATAAAGAATCAAAATCTCCGTCGTCACTGTATTTTTGACCGAATTCCACGCATAAAGCCCATAATTTCTTTTGACTCATATGTTCCATCGTGCACTTTTTCAGCAGTGCGTATAACTCACCAAACATGTTCCATTCTTTCATATCTTTTTCAAATTTCATTCTTTTCCGCTCCTTTTATAATCCAAGCATGGATTCTGTCAGAACCTGAAGATAGTCTTCAAACTCCTTTGCTCTTTCCTGCTTTAATTCCCGTAAGTTAGCTACATGGTACTCACCAAGCGCATGTGTGTATGCATCGTTGCATATTTCAGCAGCTCTTTTCGCCTCATAATATTTCACTTTACTTATATTACCGGCAATAATACAGTCATCAATACCTTTGCCATTTTTCTTTGACCAAAACGCATACCGGATATACAATCCCGGAAATTCATCCTGTATCTTCCGGATCATTTTTTCACTCTGCATAAAAAGTACATGCTTCCCAAGAATGTCAGCATCAAAAAATATAAAGACATTATGAATCCCTTTCATATGCTTAATTGTTTCTTCAATACCATGCCATGAAGTTACTCCCTGAACCGAAATGCTGATATTACCAGATTCTGTTAATTTCTCAGATTTAAAACGCCCTTCTGTGATGCATAAAGTATGTTTCTTTAACATTTGAGGATAACATACGTCTTTGGGGCTGCCACAGCCATTACCACCGTTATATTCGTCTGGATTGTATGTGGCAAATGAAGAGGAAAACCAAATGTATCGGGAATCACCTTCCTGAATCGTATCTTTCCTGATCTGGACAGCTACAATTCTGCTATCCGAATTTCGGATCAATATTCCCAGACCTTTATGCCCTGTAAAACTAAGTTTTCCACGTTTTTTGTCATAGAAAAATCCAGGTATATTCATTAAAATCTCATCTGTATACGCAGGATATTTTTCTTTGATCCTGGCAATAATGGTATCTTTCTGTCTCCAGTTTGTAGGGCAGGTAAAATAATCCTGCTCAATTCGTTCCAACGATATTTTACGATCCCGTATCAAGCTGAGTCTGTGATGTTCACTTAAAGAACAGCAGTCTTTCATACACTGATATACGTTATGTATGATCACAGGATTCACTTTTTTTCGTACCACTTTTTTCTTTTGATTTTGAGAATATCTGCTTTCTATTTTCTTCACATATAGTTCATCATATTTTCTACGATAATATCTGCGATATTCATCATACGTGATAAGTCCGAATTCATATGCTATCTCAAAAGCAGCTTCGAGATATGTTATATTTTTGTACAAAGATACAAATTTTACTCCGTTCCCAGCGTACTCATCTCCGCACGAAAAGCATTTCCACATACCCTTATCCGGTGTTACAATAAAGGACCCGAGTTTTGTATCTCGATGAAAAGGACATAGCCCCATCCAGTGTCTTCCTCTCAGAATCAGTTTCGTATACCGTCCTACAATCTGCTCTACGGATATCCGGCCAAGTTTTTCAAACATTTCTTCGATGAACTCGTATCGATCTTTTACATTTGTCATTTTCTTCCCCCTTTACTTTTTCTCCATATACTGAAACAGTTATCATAAAAAATATGGGCGGTCATAGATATGAAAAAAGGTCAGTCTTTCTTTGATAACGCGAACCGGGTTCGTTTTTTGAGAAAATAAATTTCTATTGTGAAAGGCAGCTACCTTACGAATCAATTCGTAAAATAACTGCCCTTCACTTATCTCGACTGGATTATCTGAATCGTATTTTTAACAATTGCATTATGGCTCCAATCGCCCCAGGTATATTTTTCATTTTCAAATGTGATTGTTGTCCCAGTGATCCTGCTCTGTAAGTCCACGATTACTCGAAAGGTATCTTCTGGCCGCACCCCATATGCCGATTCCTGCAGCCGTTCAATAGATACATTCTCATCTGCGGATGTTACCTGCGACAGATAATATCGGTTCACATCATTTTCCGTAACTTCATAAGCATTACCTGCCGGAATTCCCTTCCAGGTATATTTTACTGACACATATCCGTCACTTTCTGTATGCTGCTGCACATACTCTTTTGTAAACTCATAAAATTCGCTATATTCGTGACGATTCCCAAGAAGATCATTTCCTTTTACCGTAATTACAAATGTCGGATTCCCGTTTGCAAAATTGATATGATCTGCACGGATTTTTTTAATGACGGTTAAATCTGTATACGGAAGATCATACATGGTCACTGTATTGGTAAGGTTTTCTTCTATAGTTACCTGAACCGGATCGGACAAAGCATATCCCGAAGGACTTTTTGTTTCAACCAGCCAGTAAACACCAGGTTGGATGCCATAAAAGACTTCCGGATCTTCGCCTGATACCCATTGTACTTTCTTCCCGGTAATGGTTGTCACAACACTGTCCGCAATATCTTTTGCCTTGCGTAACTCCAAAGAAGCTCCGGGAACAACCGTTTTTTTATCTGCCAGGGAGATCTTAGCAAATTCCGTTTTTGTCCATTTGTCAGTCATGGTGACGGTTTGAATTTCCTTTGTATCCTGGACAAGGAATGAAACATTATCTGCTTTTACATATCCCGGAGGCACAGAGGTTTCCTTGAGTATATATGTTTTTCCAACAACCAGCCTGTCTATTTCATTGCCATCTGCTGAAGAATCAAATTCTGCCACCTTTTTATTATCCGAATCATAAATTTCCAGGTGTGCACCTGTGATCGCTTTTCCCTCTTCATCTACTTTTTTAATAAGAATTCTTGTCGGATCATTTGTTACAGTATATGAAAATCTTGCCGTGGAACTGGTATCTGTTGCGGATACACTAAACACTTGTGACCAGGCCGAGGAAGATGTATAACCAGCCGGAACGGATGTTTCCACTATTTTGAATTTTCCCTGGTTCCCGTTTTCCTGAAAGTTTGTTTTTAATGCTTCTTTCAGAGATGCATTTGCATCACTGCTGTATTTTTTATTTGTAGTATCCCAGCCAAGCTTGCCTTTTGCTACATAATTACCGGTACTCGGCTGATACTCGTAAACAGTAAAATCACATCCTGCTAAAGCTTCACCCGTTAAAGAATCCTTTTTTATTACTTCTACGCTGACCGGTTTTGAACTTTTCGTTGGATCTTTGGGGATATGTAGCGTAATTGTTTTGCTTACGGAGTATGTACCTCCCGTACCAGTCCATGTAATAAAACCAATCGGCTGCAAACTGGTATCTTTTGACTCATACATAGCGCATCCCCACCAGGCCCGCAAGGAAGTCTTCACAGTAATCGGGATATCTTTCCCTGTTACAGACCAGTCATTATACTGCTTTTCTGAAATATAGACATCAAAATCCGAATATGTTTTATTGTCTTTTTTGTGGACTTTCACGCCAGCAGGAGCCGAAATATCAACGGTATCTATTTGATCACGCATATCGTATCCGTAATAACTGTTAAAGGTAATATGGAAAGCTCCACCGGAATAATAATTTCCATCGGTACTCTTACTCCATGTATCTTTATAACCACTGACATCATAGGTTGTTGTACTGTTACTCAGCTTAAACCATCCGTCGCTGTCCCAACCGGTATAATTGGTGCTGTTGTTTGCTCCGTTGACAATATGTTCAATTGCAGTAATGACCTTGTTTTTTGTTGCTGCTGAAGGAGATTTTACCCCTTTCAGGAGTACAGATAAGCCACTGTTTTTCGCTAATGCGGCTTCCGGATCCGCATTATTGATCGCAGCTTTGGCTGTTGCCAGACTGAACTCCCCATTCAAAATATGGATTGCTGTCTGTGTAACCACATAGTCATCCCGCCAGTCACCGGTATTTGCTGAATATCCAGGATAACGGCAGGTTTCTCCCCAGTACATGCAGCCATAGTAAAGTGCATAATGTACCTTACGGTTCGTCCATTTATTATTAAATATCAGATTATCGGAAGGGGAACTTTTCTGCCACTCCAGGCAATATACCATTCTCCATTTCCCGTTTGCATCCGGATTTGATCCGTCATTGTCGATCCATTTTAATCCCATCGCCAGATTCAGTGTTTTCGATGGAGAATTAAGTACATTTCCATTCCAATATACATCATAGCGCTGATTTAAGATTCTAAGGTTGCTCGAATTATCTAACGATGTCATGGCTATTCCGTCATCGCCTTTTGAATCTTCCTGTATCAGGGTACATAATGGTTCTGCATCATCTGCAGGTGATGCTGGCATGATCTGTTCCTGATCGTTTTCCAGTATTGGTTCTGAAGCAGCTACAGGAATCCCTGTAAAAACTGTTATCATAAGCAAGAGAATACTAAGAGACTTTCTCCATATTTTTTTCATCAAATATCTCCTTTCTGCCAAAAAACCGGAGCAGATACCCCACTCCGGTTTATTTATCGCTATTTTACTGATTGCATCAGTTTGTTTCAAAGTTAGATACTAACGTAGTAGCAGTACCATTATCAACATTCTGATTGGAATATGTTACATATGCCGCTTTCGCCTGCGTGATCACATCTGCGGTGGATGTTGGAACACCATTTCCATTATTTCCCAGAGTGTTGGAATCTTCATCACCGCCAGTACCAGTATGTGCTGCCTGGATGGCAAATACCTTGATCGGCATCTGATAAGATACCAGATCCAGCTGGCCTTCCACAACATTGATTATTCGGATCTTCTCAAATAATGGTGTTGTTTTTTTCTGAATGGTTTCACCTACCAGATCTGCATATTTGGTATTGATGGAATCTGTATTGGCGAGTATGCTGTTGTATGCATATGTAAATACCAGATATCCTTTGATCACTCCGTTAGCGTCATCATCACCGACAGCCAAACCTGTTTTTTCAACCTGCAGCAATGTCCATCCATCTTTTGTATCATTGATATTATTGGTCAGGCTATGACCGTTAGGTGCCAGGGAAGTATCCAGTCCTTCAGAGGCCGGATCGAATTTGACAAGTGATGCATCACCAACCAGAAATTCATCCTGTGCATCCTTTGTCGGCTCTCCTTCCCCATAGGTGATCAACATATGATGAGCCGTTGTACGTTTGCCATTGGTGTCTTTATCAAACAGTGTGCCATCATCATTTACCTTTGTTACTTTTCCGTACGGTATCTTCACCTGCATATAGACAAAGGCCGGGGAAATACTGTCTTCATCCGCTGTGATTTGCGGAGCTTTGTTGAAGATATCTCCCGGAGTGACCTGTTCTTTATCTCCCGGGTCTTCCGGATCATGTGTCCAGTTTGGTTCCGAAGGTGTAATGCTAACTTTTCCTTCTGTAAATTTGTTCGTGACATGATCATAATCCGTGAGATAGGCCAGGGCACCGGTCTGATTCAGACATAAGCCCACGGCAGCCAGAGTAGTAGCACCCACAGCGATTGCCCGTTTTAACTTTCCTGTTTTTTTCTTTTCCTCCTTAGAAATGAATTTTTCCTGTTTTTTCATCCTGTGTCCTCCTTATTTTGGAATATTGACGGTAGGATCCGTCTCAATGTGTTAAGTGATCCTTAACAATTCACTATGAATATAGGCGATGGATTATGGAAAACAGGAAAAACTGTCAGAGCAAAGACGTATTTTCTTTTTGCAACAAACTCAATATTTCTCCGCCTCTTGAAGTTATTTTTATATATTCTGTAACAGAAAACGAACCGGATCTGCCTGCATAATCATTTGCACGGCATATCCGGTTCGTTTTCTTAAGATTCTCTATTTTGTGCACGCAACTGTATGGTTTGTGCAACCAGTCGTTTGCGTTCTTTCATAGAAGCATATTTTTTTGAGGTATCTACGGAGGAGTGTCCCAATGTTTCAGCAACCAAATACAGATCGCCTGTTTCCTGATACAATTGGGTTCCAAATGTGGAACGCAGCTTATGGGGCGTTATCCTTTTGTGGGGTACATACATCCTTGCATATTTTACAATCATTTTTTCAATGGCATCCACACTGATCCGGTTATTCTTCAGGGAAAGAAATAAAGCATCTTCCGATCCCTTTTCCGGTATCAGGTTCAATCGCTGCTCATGCAAATAGTCCTCCAGAACATACTGCACTTCATTGTTAAAAAATACGATCTGTTCGTTTCCACCTTTTCGTGTTATTTTAATAGAATTATCTTTAAAATTCACATCCTGAATGTCAAGACCAACACATTCCGAGATCCGAATCCCGGTTCCCAGTAGAAGAGTAGTAATTGCCAGATCCCGAAGCCTGGTTTTATCCAGATATTTTTTCTGGTGTTTTGATATCTTATCGGATCCATTCTCGATCCCACTTAGAAGAATCTCTACCTCGTCCGGATCTAATTGTATGATTTCTTTTGTATGAATCTTCGGTGTTGAAACACGAGCTGCAGGATTTCTTTTCATTTCACCAATTCCTGTATAATAATCGAAAAAACTTCTCAGGCAGGACAATTTCCGCGCAATCCCCGTCGGTGTATTATGAATCGTCCGGTGTTCTTGTTCGTCCGGATGATAGCATTTTAGATATGACAGATAAGATTCAATATCATGTACCAAAAGCTGCTCTAAATGCGCAATTGTAATATCGCGTACCTGCATGTGCTGTAGCGATGGATTTTTTGTTATGATATATCGGAAAAAAGTACGAAGGTCATACGCGTAAGCAACCCTGGTTCGCGCACTTAGTGAAAATTCATTTGCGTAAAAATATCTGCTTGCAAATTCCGGAAGCTCCTCAAGAATTTTTCTCAAACGCAGATCATTTCTTAAAGATTCATTGACATGATAGGATTCATTTTGACTCATGATTTTTTCCTCCAAATACGATAATTTTTGAAAGAAAATCGGAATTTCTGAAAAACAAAATCGCTTAAAGCATCAAGAGGCGGATAAATTCACATTTAACCGCCTCTTACCTGAATATATGCGAAGGAGTTTACCACTCTCCTGTCACATATAGAATAACCTGTAAAACGAAATATTCTCGTTGTGTAAAGGGGAACTCTGCGGGAAAGGTTGATCCACAAACAAGGTCATATTTTATTCTAAGGTCATTTCTAATATGGTTGATTCCTGTATGACATTTTCCATAATTGCTTCAGTTTATCCATTTTTAAGAAACGATAGATTCTTTTTTGAATGTCTGATTTTCTTTCAGGGAAATTATAATGGATTCTGAAGGACGTCGTAGTTTTGCATGCGGACAGATTTTATTATTTTCCAACATTTGTAGTTAATTTCATGATATAAAAATGAACTGTTTATATTCTCTTTACAAATAATAAGAGATATTTGTAGTATCTACATTACTCTTCTCATAGTGAAATCATTTATTCTTTCGCACCACCAGTTCCGATATGCTTTTCTTTATAAATGGTTGGAATAAAACAATTTCACTTCATAATATTTCCCTTAAAAAAGTTCTTGTTATATTATAAGCAAACAAAGCTATCTATTACTAGATAGCTTTGCGTTGTTTAGCTACTATGTTTCTTTGATGTTTTACTCTATTCGTCTTCTCACACTTATATTCGAATTGTGATTTCTACAATATATCCGCTAAATGTCCAATTTTATCCACTGCCTCATTAATTGTATTCCACTTAACAACATGGCAATTTCCCTCTTCCAGTAATTTTTTTGCCATCATAACTCCATATTCGCGTTGTTCATCATTATTTCCAGTCCAATGATGCCAATTCGGATAATTTAAATCCACTGGCGAATAAAAATTTACCGCCAGCAATTCTTCCATATCTTCTACCCATCTTTGTCTTTCATTTACTAAAAATATCGTATGCGTTAATTTTACCTCGCTACACTTTTGTTCAATCCCAATTTCATCGGCAGTACATTGGATTTTGACATTGACAGCATCCAACTCTTGATCGCTTAACTTTTCATATTTCTCCGGCAACATAGATCTTGTCTTACTGAAATCCCGCATCGTTCTCAACGTCAGATTATAATAATTAGGCCATCCATATATGTAAAAGCTTTGTTTTTCCGGCTTCAAAATAACGCGGTCCCGGGATACCTCCGAACATCCATGTTCATAAAGAAACTTTAAAGATAAGGTTGTTTTTCCACTCCCCTTTCCTCCAATCAGCAAAACCCCTTTATCATTTTTCTTGAATGCCGCTGCGTGAACCATAACGCCGCCACTATCTTCTGCTAAAGCTTTTACAATATCTCGAATCACACGAATCCCATCTTTTACTAACGAACTTTTATCTTTATTAAAAATATTAATTTTTTTCGAAAGATAGTTTAACCGATACACACTTTTAGTTGCTTTATTATATATCATTCGAATATATCCATTCAAATACACTAACCCTTCTTCATGCACTGATGGTTTTTTGCTATTATGAATTGTAATGGGTACTCCATATTCCAATATTTCTGTCAAATCACTACTTATTTTCTCTACTAACGTTACTTCGAAATCTACCTTTGGAGCATATGATTCCTTATAATAATCTCCCAATAAACAATCCATTTTCCCCAAAATATCTTTTTCCGCATTTACTTTCCAATTAATTCCCATATACTTATACTGTCTCATCATCTTTTTATTCCTCTCTTTCAAGAATAGTTTGTTTATGTGATACAATCTCAACAATATTTTCAACACTTTCTTTTTGCTCATTTTCATCATAAAATCCACCAAAAGGTAATACATCTATTCTAAGATCCGGTGGAAGTCCAATCGATATGTTACCTGAATATTTATTATATTCAATATATACTATCGCAAGCGTTTCTTCGGTTCTAGCATAAAAAAGTACCACTAATTTCCCGTTCCCGTATATCTTTTCAAGCCCTTTGTCCAGACAGCTGCCGCTATTCCCAGCATGACAATCGCAACGAAAGGCGCAAAATATTGCCACATCTTAATCCCCCCTGCCGCCTTACCTAACAGCACAACACTGGGATAATAATTAATAAAAGCCACTGGCAAAAAACAGGTAACAAATATCTGAAAATATTTCCCAAAAATGTTCACCGGGTACTGCTGCATTAATACTGTAAATCTTTCTGCTATATTCATGGCTGCATTAGAACGTGTTGTCCAAAAACAAAGGCTGGCGCCAATCAGGTTGATAGCCACCTGTATCAAAGTTCCTGACAGCACGCAAATCACAAAATATGCCCATTGCCCCATATTCCAGTGTATTCCGATTTGAGCAGCGGCAAGGATGAACCCTAATACTCCTACCAGAAAATCTCCTACGCCTGTATAACTGATATCTTTACCGATAAATTGCAGAAACGGACTGACAGGACGAATCAAATAGGCATCAAGCGTACCGCCTACGATCATTTCCTCCAGGTCAGATAAATGCCAGAAAAACACGCCGTATATCCCACGGCTCAGCATCCAGAAGCTATACAGGAACAGTAAATCCCATATATTCCAATTGCCCAGAGTATTAAAATTATATACCAGAATACCTATGAGAGAGAGATTTACAGCATTCAGAATCAAAACGCTTATTATCCCCACAAAAAAATCAGCCTTATATTGTGCTTTTCCCAGAATAGCCACACGTAAAAAATGACCATATAATCGAAAGTTCCGCATTTTCTCACCCTCCCTGTATCATTACTCTGGCAAAGACCCGTTTCATCAACAGACGTGATAATAACCCGAGTACAAGTATCCATGTAAACTGCACACCTAATTCTCTCAACATATCTATTCCCGCATAATTTCCAATATAGATGGACATGGGAATGGCATAAATGCAACGGAATGGCAAAAAACCACTGATAACGCCAAGCGCACTGGGAAAAATCCACAATGGCACCATCTGTCCGGAAAAGAAACGAAGCAACGCATTGTACCCCCAATTGATGTTGCGGATATTCATGGTGATCATACTCAGAAGCCCCAGAATAAAGTTCAGGAAAAAACTCACGATAATTGAGAAAACCAAGCTGCAAAGAAAGCCAAAAAGCGCAGACAAATCCTGCAATTTTAATGAAAACAGGAAAAATGCCACAATCAATGAAGGTAAAACCAAGAACAAAAAACGCACCGCAATACTTCCCATATTCTTTGCAAACATATAAAACTGAAAATCAATGGGTTTCATAATATCCATTTCAATGGTACCTTTGCGGACTTGCTCCATAATATAGATCTGCGGACCGTTCCGTGGATGCAAGATTGCCTCCAGGGCAACACCCAGTACAGCATAGGAGATCATCTGGGGAAGCGGTACACCACTAACGTTGGGGTTTGCGGCATACAACGCGCGCCACACATAACCTACACTGTACATCATAAGGAATGTGTAAAACAAGTTAATCCAAAAGGACACACGATATATGCTCATATTGTAAAATTCATTACGCAAAAAAGCCATGCCCGTGTGTATACTGATTCCCCTACTTGCTCTCATAAAGTTTCCTCACAATCTCCTCAATATCAGGCTCAATGATTTCAATGTCGTGAACAGGATATTTATCACCGATAGAACGTATCAGCTCCATTGGGGTGGCCTCTGACCGATGAAACGAGAACCATTTACGGTTCCCCTCACTCCTGGTCAGCTTCGCATTCTCTACCTGAAAGTCCCCAACAGGCTCATCAAACTCTATCATCAGTGAACGGATAACGCCAAACTTCTGCACCATACTCTCTAAATCTCCATCATACATCAGATGACCGGAATCAATCACCACCACACGGGAACAGAGTTTTTCTATGTCCCCCATGTCATGAGTGGTAAGCAAAACCGTAGTACCTTTTTCACGATTAATCTCAGAAATAAAATCATGAAGATATTTCTTAGAAACAACATCAACACCAATCGTAGGCTCATCCAAAAAAAGGATTTTAGGATCATGTAACAGCGCCGCACAGATATCCGCCTTTACCCGCTGTCCCAGGCTCATCTGCCGCACGGGTTTATTGATAACCTCCTCAAGATCCAACATGGGAATATAGAGATCAAGATTCTTCCTGTAAGTACCATCCTCAATTTTGTAAATTTCCTTAAGCAGACGATAACTTTCAATCAAAGGAACATCCCACCAAAGTTGTGTTTTTTGACCAAATACGACACCAATCTGCTTAGCATTCTCCATTCGCTGTTCAAAAGGCTTGATACCGTCAACTGTGACGTTTCCTGAGGTAGGCTGCAAAATACCGGAAAGCATTTTAATCGTGGTGGATTTTCCAGCGCCATTTTTCCCGATAAAACCCACTATTTCTCCATCGTCAACTGAAAATGTAATATCGTCAACCGCACGTTTGATAGTGTGTTCACTGGAGAACAGATTTCTCACAGCGGCAAACCTGCCCTTTTTCTGCACAGGTATCTTGAACTCTTTTACTAAATGACTTACTTCTATCATAATTATTCCTCATCAAATCTGTCTTCTGCAGAAATATCTATAACTTTAAAATAGCTACCAGAGAACAACACTTTGTTAATATAATCTTATCCAATTCGTTCAAAAGGTGTAAAAATTCATCTCTTTGTTTAGAATATATATGTTTCCTTATTTTGTACTCATTATCAAGAATTTGCACAATATACTGAGGTATCTGTAATGCATTCCTGATTCTGTTATAAAGTACAGGTAATAACTTGTGTTGTGTGCAGTGATGGATAATGTAATCCCAATCCAAAGTGTTATTTAATTTTTCATTACTGCTCCAATCAGTGTTTGGCATAAGCAATTCAATTATAAACTTATCCTCTTGTCTCATGCTACTTTCCTCCTTGTATAATATATTAACATCCTTAAAATAAAACTTTCTGTTCCCAATCTACATCTATCATATTTATAACGGTATTTTGTATTATTTTCATATATATTTATGTGTTTTTCCAATTATAAACTTTGTATTATGCTATTGTCTACCCTCTAGCATTCGCTTTCTTCACTCTTTGGGTCTATTTTTCAAATCGTTTTAATACTCATCCCAGCATATCTGATATACATATTATATCGTAAGATCAAAACTTTTTCGTTATACCTGTCTAAAATTGCTTTTCATTGCAATATCTAAATATCTTCTATTACTTAATCTACTGAACCTCCATACAAATTCACTATTCTAGCTCGTTCTTCATAGCTAAGCTGCATGAAAACTGCTGTTCTCTCAATATCTCTGCATTTAAGGTAACTCATCTCTCCAATTATCTTATTCTTGTTTCTTTTCCAAATCCATAAAAATCTTCTCTCTCTGTTCTGGCGTGTTTTTATCATAATTTCTTCCCAGCCACTCAAAAATATTACCCGGTAAATCTCTTACTTCACCCACTTCTTCATATTTCTTTTGTTCTGACATCTGATTCAGCAAATCCACATCGATCCCTGAAACAGTGTCCGTAAATTCCATTCGCATAAAGTTTTCTTCTGATAAATCAATCACTCAGACATCCTCACCTTTTTTTACCTGTTCCTTAAAATACGCTACTTCCGCATCATTTAGCGGAATCAACTTACCCTCTGATTTCACAGTGACATATCCTCCACCTTTAGTTTTTTTAACACAAATATCCGGAACATAAGGACCCAAGTTTTTTGCTTCTTTAAACTCTTTCATATCCTGTGTATTGTACTTTTTATCATATATCGGTTTTTCACCTGAAATGAAAATGATACAGTCCTCATCCGGCATTCTGGAAATCTCCTCGCTGGTCAATAATTCTCTGCTCTGCCGATCAAAGTTTATACTGGTGCTTCCACTCGTTCCTTTACTTAAACCATCATTCTTTTTATCAATCGTTGCTGTTCCCAATAAATCAGCAATGTATTTGTGAGTGGAATAGGCTCCCCGGCCTCGGCCCAAATAGAGAAACGTTGAGCAGGCATCCATCAGGATTTCCCATGTATCGTTTTTATAAATCTGTTTTAGCTGACTGACCGACTGTAAAAACATAATCACAGATATATTTCTGCTTCGAAGTGTAGTAAACAGTTTTTCAAAACTTTCCGGTCTTGAGCCGTTGGCAAATTCATCCATCCAGACTTCTACCGGAATCGGTAACGCACCACCATTTTTTCTTGCACACTCAATTAATACTTGAAATAGTGAGGTATACAGCATTCCAACAATAAAATCAAATGACCTGTCATCATCCGGGACACACAAAAAAAGGCTGTCTTCGTGGTTTTATCCCCGTTGACACCCATTCCAAGCTCATACAAATTCATCTCATTTTCCGAAAATAATCTTTTTGCTGCAGCTACACCCATAAATTTAAACTTCGAATTACACATAATAATGATAGATCTTACTGTATCTGGCGCACCTTCCTTTAACTTTCTATAATTACTAACTGCCGGATGCTCATTTCCCATAGGCGAGCGTACCGCAAGTGTATTCATACGTTTTTCCAATTCCGTTTCCCCTGTCTCTTCATCCAATATCCGGCTTTCTTCAGTCATCAATAATTGAACTTTCGGTAAAGTTGGTTTCTCCATTTCCAGCCATACATAATAGAAACATGCCAAAAGATACATCGTTACCCCATTCTCCCAAAATGGTTCTCCTTTGGATGTATCCTGCGGTGTCAGAGATGTCTGTATATTGCTTACCAGACGAATCATATCTACTTCTGTTTTTACATATACAAAGGGATTATACATATGACTTTTCCCAAAGTCAGAGCTGATTACATCCAGACATTTTATTTGATATCCATTCTTTTCCATGGCTTTTCCATAATTTCGTAAAAGATCCCCTTTAACATCCAATACAACAACTGAAGCATCATTCCGCAGCAAATTAGGTGCAACAATCCGAAAGGATTTCCCAGTTCCCGGAGCAGCTACTACAATCATATTATTGTTTGCAATTTTTTTCCCACTTTTACTTAAAGTGATATGTTGGGAAAGAATCCTTCCCTGTTTGTCTCCCTTCGATGCCATCACCTGTTTCGGGTCAGCCTATTCTGCTGACCCATGCTCTCTCCCCAATACAAAATTTCGATTATAGTATTGATAATACATAACCAGACACATCCATGCCAAAGATGAAAAAATTTTTCTCTATCAGATAAGCCTAGGCTCTCCTTCCATCCTTGTTTTCCATTATATTTTAAAATAATTAATACAATAGTAGAAGCAGCGCCTATCACACCGTATTCTTGTAAATTAGTTAGTATATCCATTTAATATCCTTTCTGTTTATAGTTTGTTTTGTCATGTTATTTTACAGATTACCATAATTTTTCTTTTACTTATTTCATGCTCAGGATATCCCTCATACGTTTTAAAATTAGTAGTACCTGACCAGCAGCAAATCTTTGTTTAAAGGATCCACATGAAAAATGATCCTCTCTCAGTACCATAGTCAACAATGCTGCACATAAATCATAATCAGCATTAAAAACCCGTTTTAATTCTTCAGAACAATTGATTGGCTCTGTAATCATATAGTCTCTGTAATTAAGTTTCATATCTCCCATTGAAAGTAATAACTCTGCGTACAGACCTATGTATGGATCTTTTTTCTCAATTATTTCCTGAATCATTTCAATTTTCTCTTCTCTTTTCATTGTCGTCCACCACCTTGAAAATGTATCTTTATATACCGAATATATGTTCCTTTATTTTATCATATTGCGAACATACATTCTAGTATTAAAAATACGAATTTCCAATATCTCTCCATAACGATTTTAACCGATCTTTAGAAAATTTCTCTTTATACGAAAACAAAGCTATCTATTACTAGATAGCTTTGCTCTGTTCCTAGGCTCTGTTTTATTTTCTTTCCATCTTTTCTTTTGATTACCCATGGAATATTCTGTACACACTTTGTATTTTTCCGTACACAATTTTTACTCAATTTTAATGAAATTTTATGAAAAAATACACTATTTTATGGTACTTTTAATCCCTGAATCTGTACACACTTTTTCCTGTTTTTTTCTCGAAAAAGCCTATAAATAAAGGGTTTTTTCTATCGATTGTTGATAGCGGTGACTAAGGCATCGATAGATGCGCGGATGATGTCGCTGTCGACGCCAGCGCCCCAGGAAAGGGATCCGTCCGGTTTCTGGATACCTACGTATGCGATTGCTTTGGAGCTTGTGCTCATCTCCAGTGCATGCTCGGTATAGGAAACCAGTGTGTACTGCATGTCGTATGCTTTTTTCAGTGCGTTGCTTACCGCATCCAGACGTCCGTTACCATTTGCTTCGGTTGTGATCACACGACCCTCGAAGGAAGAGGTAACCTGTGTGGTAATGTGTCCGTTCTGCTGGAAATGTACTTTCTGGATATCCAGCGGTTTCTTGACATTTTCGAAAGTCTCTTTGAACAGTTCGAAGATCTCATCCGGATGAAGTTCTTTATGAGTATGATCGGATACTGCTTTTGCTGCGTATCCCATTGCTTCACGCATCTTCGGCGGCAGGTTCAGACCGTATTTTGTTTCCAGAATATAGCCTACGCCACCTTTACCGGACTGGCTGTTGATACGGATAACATTTGCATCGTAGCTTCTTCCGACATCTCTCGGATCGATCGGCAGATACGGAACAGTCCAGTGATCCGGGTCTTTTTCTTCGATCCAGTGCATTCCTTTTGCGATTGCATCCTGATGGGAACCGGAGAATGCGGCAAATACCAGAGAACCGCTGTACGGGCTTCTCGGGTCTACGTTCATGCCGGTGAATTTTTCGTATTTTTCACAGATGCCTGGCATATCAGAGAAATCAAGTTCCGGATCTACACCCTGAGCATACATATTCATCGCCAGTGTAATGATATCTACATTACCGGTACGCTCACCATTTCCGAACAGAGTTCCTTCGATACGGTCTGCACCTGCCAGAAGTCCCAGCTCAGAATCCGCAACACCACATCCCCTGTCGTTATGCGGGTGAAGAGATACAATAACATTTTCTCTGTAATTCAGGTTATCACACATATACTCAACCTGGCTTGCATATACGTGCGGCATGGAATGTTCTACTGTTACCGGCAAGTTAATGATTGCCTTCTGATCCGGTGTTGGTTTCCATACATCCAGAACTGCATTACACACCTCCAGTGCATATTCCGGCTCTGTTCCGGTAAAGCTTTCCGGGCTATACTCAAACAGGAAGTTTCCGTCTGTCTCATCTGCCAGTTTCTTTAACAAGGCAGCTCCATCTACAGCGATTTTTCTAATCTCTTCTTTTGATTTACGGAACACCTGCTCTCTTTGGCTCAGGGATGTAGAATTATATACATGGATGATGGCTCTCGGTGCACCTTTTACCGCCTCAAAGGTCTTGCGGATAATATGTTCTCTTGCCTGTGTCAGTACCTGAATAGTTACATCTTCCGGAATCAGGTTCTGTTCGATCAAGGCTCTTAAGAATTCATATTCTGTTTCAGATGCTGCCGGGAAACCTACCTCGATTTCCTTGAATCCGATTTTTACCAAAAGTTTGAAGAACTCAATTTTCTGTTCCAGACTCATCGGGATCACAAGTGCCTGGTTACCGTCTCGCAGATCCACACTGCACCAGATCGGGGCTTTCTCTACATACTCTTTTTCTGCCCATTTCATACATTTTACCGGTGGCATAAAATACTGTCTCACATACTTTTTGTAATTCATCATGTTTCTTGTCCTCCTAAATTTGATTCCCTGCACATCTCTGGCATCTATCTTCTTTATGGATATGTAAAAATGCGTAAAAAAAACTCCGTCTCTCTTCTCAAGAGACGAAGGATTATCTCCTACGCGGTACCACTCTTTTTCATGAATAACTTCATGCACTCTGCCAGATACGGGTCTACACCTTATATCCTCCCCCATGATAACGGTGGGGTACTCCGTCTGTTCCTACTGGAAATATATTTCGTTCAGACAGCAGCTCCAAGGGCAGTTCCAAATTCTTCATTCACTGTTTCGCACCATCCAACAGTTCTCTGAAAGCCGAATCCTCTGTACTCTTCCTCTTCTACGCTATTTACAAGTTAAATTCTACCATAGAAGCAGACAGATTGTCAACGGGTTTCTATGATAAAGTTATATCAGAATGAATTTTATCGATTTTTAAAGCAATTTTAAAAATCAAATAATTATTGACAAAAGCCATTATAATGCATATAATAGTTTCTATCTTGTATAAATCAGTTTTGTCGGGGTATGGCGTAGCTTGGTAGCGCGCACGGCTGGGGGCCGTGAGGTCGCAGGTTCAAATCCTGTTGCCCCGATACTTTTCTTTTCCAGGCAGTTTCTGCCGTTTTTCCGGAACACGCTAATTTATAACAGAATAATTTCGATTGTTATCTTTTTGCAAAAGCGAGATAAAATACGTTTTGTGATTTTTACTCGTTGCATTGCATATCAATAATCGTTCCAGTGGATCAATTTTGATTATCGCGACAGTCGCCAGCGTCTCATGTAAGCATGTACTTTGACTCGTTGTTCGTATAAATAATACAGGCAGTCCGAAACTCTGCGACTGCCTGTACTATTTCTATTTATTTTCTTTTATTGTCGTGGGGCAAACCCTTTTATCCTCAAAAGGGTAAAATCACGCATCCTCGAATATTTATAATACATATTTTATATTACTGTCCAAGTCCGGATGAAACTGTGATTTCATCAGGAAAATATGTTCAAAAAAGCCTTATTTTATTGGCTTTTTCGAGGTCGATGAAATCAAAAAAGACCTAGATCAGCATTTTTACACTAATCTAGGTCTTTTTTGATGATTTATGTGTTAGATTACACATTTTTGTATATTTCAGGATATTTGTGGTTGCCCCTTGACATTTATTTTGTCGTATTGGCGTTAATATAATTTACCAGACCCTCGGCTTTGATAATCTTCTGCATGAACTCCGGAAACGCCTGTCCCTTGAACTCGGTTCCTTTTGTTTTGTTGTAGATCATACCACTGTCAAAGTCCACTTCCACATCATCACCTGCATCGATTCCTTTTGCTGCTTCCGGGCATTCGATGATCGGGAGTCCGATATTGATGGAGTTTCTGTAAAAGATACGTGCAAACGTTTCTGCGATCACACAGCTTACACCTGCTGCCTTGATTGCAATCGGTGCATGTTCTCTGGAAGAACCACATCCAAAGTTCTTATTGGCAACGATGATGTCGCCTTTCTGTACTTTATTTACAAACTCTTTGTCAATATCTTCCATACAGTGAGTAGCCAGCTCTGCCGGATCTGAAGAGTTCAGATAACGTGCAGGAATGATTACGTCTGTATCTACATTGTCACCATATTTAAATACTCTTCCTTCTGCTTTCATCCTTCTCTTCCTCCTATAAACCTAATTCTTCCGGCGAAGAAATCTTACCGGTAACAGCACTTGCTGCAGCAACAGCCGGGCTTGCCAGATAGATTTCAGAATCCACATGTCCCATACGGCCTACAAAGTTACGGTTGGTTGTGGATACGCAGCGCTCATTTTCTGCCAGAATGCCCATATAACCACCCAGACACGGTCCGCAGGTCGGTGTGCTTACTACAGCTCCTGCCTCGATAAAGATCTTTAACAGGCCTTCTTCCATTGCCTGCAGATAGATCTTCTGTGTTGCCGGGATCACGATGCAACGGATGCCTTTTTTCACTTTATTGTCTGCCAGGATCTCTGCTGCAATGCGCAGGTCATCGATACGTCCGTTGGTACAGGAACCGATAACTACCTGATCGATCTTCACATTTTCTGTGATCTCGTCGATGGTTTTTGTGTTCTCCGGCAGATGCGGGAACGCGATGGTCGGACGCAGTGTGCTAAGATCAATGGTGTATTCCTCATCGTAAACAGCGTCCTCGTCAGCTTCAAATACTTTCCATTCCCGTTTGGAATGTTCTTTCATGTATGTCATAGCAACATCATCAACCGGGAAGATACCGTTCTTTCCACCGGCTTCGATTGCCATGTTTGCAATGGTAAAACGATCATCCATAGACAGATTTTTGATGCCTTCGCCTGTGAACTCCATAGATTTATACAGAGCCCCGTCCACACCGATCATACCGATGATGTGCAGGATCACATCTTTACCGCTCACCCATTTGGCAAGTTTTCCGACAATATTAAATTTAATAGCAGATGGTACTTTAAACCATGCTTTACCGGTTGCCATACCGGCTGCCATATCCGTACTTCCCACACCGGTAGAGAATGCACCCAGAGCACCATATGTACAGGTATGAGAATCTGCTCCGATAATCACATCGCCTGCTACTGTCAGACCTTTTTCCGGGAGAAGTGCATGCTCGATACCCATTTCTCCGACATCAAAATAATTAGTGATATCATGTTTACAGGCAAATTCTCTTACACACTTGCAGTGCTGTGCAGACTTGATATCTTTGTTCGGGATAAAGTGATCCATGACCAGTGCCACTTTATCTTTATCAAATACCGTATCTACTGTCATCTTATCCATCTCATGAATTGCTACCGGTGAGGTGATATCATTTCCCAGTACCAGATCCAGTTCTGCTTCGATCAGCTGTCCTGCTTCTACCTTCTCAAGACCCGCTGCCGCTGCCAGAATTTTCTGTGTCATCGTCATTCCCATGTTTCTGTTCCTCCTGTGTATATAATGTTGAGGGCAAACCTGTTTTACCCCTGGTATCATGAAATTGAGATTTTTTTTCATTTACTGTTTGCTATTGTAACATATCTTGCGATATAATAACAATACATATAAAATATATTCTCTATAACTATAGGTTATATTGCTTCATTTGTCACTGATATTCTATACACGGAGGTTTTACATGGAACAGAATCTTTCTCTTTATTATGTATTTCACACGGTCGCAAAAAAGGGCAGTATTTCTCACGCGGCCAAAGAACTATATATCAGCCAGCCCGCTATCAGCAAATCCATTCAAAAACTAGAAGACAATCTGAACACAACCCTGTTCAAACGAAGTTCCCGGGGTGTTACTCTTACCGCAGATGGGGAGATCCTTTTCCAGCATACCAGAGATGCTTTTGAGACTCTTGAAGAAGGAGAAGAGATTCTGGCACGCCATCATGCTCTTGGAGTAGACCAGCTTCGTATAGGTGTCAGCACTACTCTTTGCAAATATATCCTTCTGCCTCATCTGCAACGCTTTATAAAGGCGTACCCACATGTAAAAATATCCATCAGCTGTCAGTCCACTTACCAGACTCTGACATTACTGGAAGAAAATAAAATAGATATTGGTCTTGTCGGCGAACCGGCGATACAGAAAGGTTTTTATTTTCATCCACTGCAAAAGATTCATGATATTTTTGTAACAACAACTGCCTACCTGGAACATCTGGAACTGCGATCAGGTAACGGCGATCTTTTTCAGACCGCTACATTTATGATGCTCGATGAAGAAAATATTACCAGGCAATATATCAATCGTGTGTTTCTGGAACACGGTGTGGAGTTTTCCAATATTCTGGAAGTTTCAACAATGGATCTTCTGATCGAATTTGCAAAGATTGGAATGGGTGCCGCCTGTGTGATTCAGGAATTTGTTCAGGAAGAGCTGGATCGAGGGGATCTGATCACTCTTCCACTGGGACTTACATTTTCTCCAAGACAAATAGGATTCGCCTACCGTAAACACGAACAGGCGAATCCCGTTATTCAACACTTTCTGGATTTACGAGGAAACATTCTCCCGTAAATTTCAAAGTACTATTTTATTTTGCTTCCTGCAGGATCAGTACATCCCATTTTTTCAGTACCGTTCCTGCCGGAATGACTTCTCCACTGATCGAATCTGTTTTTCCGCCAAGGCTATCCGGAAGAATCTGATCCTCATCTTTGAAGTTCATGACATAATAATATCTGGTGTCGTCAGAAGTTCTGCAGGTCACTTCCAGCCCGGTCACTTCCGGAATCACAGCTCTTACATTCACTTCATTTGCCGCCTGATCCAGAATCTTTGCGAGCCCCGCATCATCCATCTGCGTTCCTACATAATACGTTGCACCTTTGCCAAAGGTATTTCTTGTGACTGCAGGCATATCTGCATAAAAATCTTTCTGGTACGTTGCCAGTGCTTCTGCGCCTTCCAGATGCAGCAGATCACATAACAGATTGCAGGATGCTGTAGTTCCATCCGTAAATTTCACTTCATTGACCTGTTCCGGCGCCAGCGCATCTATTTCTTCTGCCCATACACCCGCCATGTCACGCAGCGGTCCCGGATATCCTCCAAGATGCACATTATCAGACTGGTCTACGATACCGCTCATATATGTGGTAATCAGAATACCGCCATTCTTTACAAAGGATTCCAAAGCTTCTTTCATTCCTTCTTTTACCATGTAAAGAACCGGTGCAACCACCATTTTGTACTGTGAGAAATCTGCATCTACCGGAATCATATCCACGCTGATGTTTCTGTCATAGAAATATTTATAATAGTTATGAATCTGATCCACATATTTCAGATCTTCCGATGGTCCGCTGGTATATTCCAGTGCCCAGTAGTTTTCCCAGTCAAAGATCACACCTACATCGGAAATATTTTCACTTCCCAGTGTCTTTGTTCCAAAACTTTCCAGTTCTTTACCGAGCTGTGCCACTTCACGGAACACTCTGGTGTCCTCGGTTCCCACATGTGCGATTACAGCACCATGGAATTTTTCGCAGGCTCCCACGCTTCTTCTCAGCTGGAAGAACTGGATGGTGTCTGCACCGTGAGCCATAGTCTGATAACTCTGGGCACGCATCTGTCCCGGACGTTTCAGAGAATTGTATTTCTGCCAGTTCTGCTGGCTTGGTGTCTGTTCCATCAACATAAACGGCTCGTTTTTCAATCCCCGCATCAGATCATGTTTCATGGCGATCATGCTCCACGGAGTATCATAAGCCGGATAGTTATCCCAGGATACGATATCCATCTCTTTTGCCCATTTGAAATAATCCAGATCTTTGAAAGTTCCCATCAGGTTTGTAGTGATCACTACATCCGCATTATGGCTGCGGATCGCATCTCTTTCCATTTTATAGCACTCCAGCACGCTGTCGGAGTTAAATCTACGATAATCGATAGAAATTCCTGCAAATGCGGTCTTTTCTGTTCCAATTCCCTCACTTAATGCATTTGGAACCACCACATCATCCCAGTCGTATACGGTGTGTCCCCAGAATTCCATATTCCAGGCTTTGTTCAGTGCATCAATGGTTTTATATTTATCTTTTAACCAGACGCGGAACGCATTCTGACAGTTATCGCAAAAACAGGTGATCCCATACTCGTTGTTCACATGCCAGCAGGTGACATGCGGATTCGACGCATAACGTTCTGCCAGTTTGTCTGCCAGTGCTCTTGCATATTTCCGGTAAACCAGAGAATTCGGGCAGGCATTGTGGCGCTGTCCAAAACGGTGTTGTCTTCCTTCATAATCAGTGTACATCACCTCCGGATATTTTTTCACCATCCATCCCGGAAGTGCTGCGGTAGAGGTGGCAAATACGATATCATAATTTTCTTCGGACAGCATCTCTACGACTTTGTCCAGTTCCGAAAAATTGTATTCGTTCTCTGATGGCTGGATCTTTGCCCATGAAAATACATTGATGGTCGCGCTGTTGATTCTGGCATCTTTAAAGATTCTCATATCTTCTTTCCAGATCTCCTCCGGCCACTGATTTGGGTTGTAATCGCCTCCGTAGAGGATTCTTTTGAATTTTGGCTGCATAATTTGCTCCTTTCTGTCTGTGTCAGGACTTCGTAACTGTTCTGCCTTTTCGTGCAGTGTGTTTGCCTGCACCTGTTAAGCTTATATAATTATCCGAATCTTTTCTGTTAGTTTCTGATAACTTCTACTTATCTGCATTATACTGCTTTTCTTTCTTGATTTGTATAACAGGGTACACCTCTTTCTATAATATTTTGAAACTGATTGTAAATATCTTTTTCCTATGGTACCATATGCCCATACAATATACTTTTTTAATCACTTTAGAATGTACGTTATCATTTGCTACAACTTTTTTCGAATATATTTTAAGCTTGCATGGAGGAAAACCATATGTCTATTTATTTTAATTCTTCCCCGGTGAATTTTCCCTTTCAATTTGATTCCATCGGAAATAACTGGGATCAAGAGCCTACCTTGCGGCCGGATGGTTTCCCGCTCTATCACTATCTGCAAACCCAGGAAGGATGCGGTATTCTGACCATCGACGGACGGGATTATACTATAGAAGAAAACCAGGGCGTTCTGCTGGCTCCCGGAGTTTCTCATGCCTATCGTTCCGCATCCGGGAAATGGATCACTTTATTTGCTACGTTCAGTGGTTCTATGAGCCCTTATTTTTCCACGCTATTCGGCTCCTCCCATCTGCTGTTTTTTGAAGCTGAAAAAGCTGCCATCCTCCGGAAACTGATCGACCAAGCTGTGCTTCACCACCAGGAAACCCCAGTCAATCCACAGCTGCTGTCCCTGGAGTGCTACCAGGTACTTTTGCAGTTCACCGGTGGTCTTCAAACCAACCCTTCCCGGCAGCCGGCCTGGGAAAAATATATCCGGCCGGTTCTTGCTATTATACATACCAGGTATATGGAGGATCTCACTGCCGAAGCGCTCAGCCAGGAAGTTTTTATCACACCGCAGTACCTGTCACGACTTTTTTCCAGATATTTGGGATGTTCTGTCTATGAATATCTGACCAAGTTCCGACTCAGCAAAGCCAAGGAGCTCCTGGTCAGCAACCGTGGAAGGCGGATACAGGATATCGCCCAGGATGTAGGATACACAGATGCCAGTCATTTTGTAGTGATGTTCCGTAAAATTACCGGCATGGCGCCATCGGAATTTCGGAGGATTAATTAGCAGATCAATTAAAAACGTTTCGAGAACACTTGTTCTTTTTCGCTTTCTGTGTTATTCTTGAACAAAACATGTCCGCGTGCGTTTGAAAAATCATTCAGGCAAAATAAAATTTCTTACCAACTATAACGTGTGCAGATTGTAGAAATGATTTTTCACGCACGCTCTAAGATTAAAAAATATAATTCTTTACTATATATAACGGGAGAACATAACACATGGATGGCTATCAGTTCGAATATCAATGTGCTGAGATTTTAAAAAGAAATGGATTTTCCAGAGTTCAGGTTACCCAAAGTTCCGGCGACCAGGGGGTAGATATTATTGCCCATAAACATCGAAAAAAATACGGTATCCAATGCAAATACTATTCCTATCCGGTCGGAAATAAAGCGGTTCAGGAAGCCTACGCAGGTGCCAACTTTTATGACTGTGACAAAGCTATGGTAATGACCAATCTTACCTTTACCCGATCCGCAACGGAACTTGCCCAAAAACTTGAGGTGGAACTATGGGATCACTGTCCTACCACACGGTATTATAGTCTGCTCTTTAAATTGATGAGTCTGATGAATATTGTTTTTTTCTTATATGGAATCCTGCTTTTATTTCTTCTGCAAAACAAAAGTACCGTTCCTTTTTCCCTTCCCGGTGATTTTCTCACTGGCACACTTCTGGTAGCCGCGTCTGTCTTTGGATTTTTGGGATGGCGCTTCGTTCTTTGTAATCTGGCTGCCGGCGGAATCTATCTGTATCTTTCATTACATACAGTTTTACTCCCGGCGATCAACAATGCCGCTTACTCAGATCTTCAGCTTCTGGTTCTGCTTCCAACTGTTGTCTATCTGCTACATGCCTGTTGGCTTGCAGGTCACAAACGCCACTGAATCTGATCATATCCAGAGCATGTTTGGCGCATTTAACGGCAACCAACAAGGTTTCACGCAAGCGTGGACTTTGTCTCGTTGTTTGCGTGAATCAAAATATGCAATATAGTAAAAACAGTTGTTATCTGAAAATCCTTTTTCTATCAGAATAATCTTCCAGATAACAACTGTTATTTCTTATTTATCTACTTGTCTTTTAAACATCAAACATTTTTTATTCCTTAACCTCTCTTTCAGACAAAGCCCTGCATGCTCATAATCCACATCAATCACAATCCACTGAGATATCTCCGGAATTCGTTTCAATGGTTAAGCTTCCTGTGGCCTTTTCGACTTTTTGTTCAAACGTCTGCAAATTATCTGTTTCATTTTCCATTACTTTTCCGTTCAGCCGCTCAGATACATCAATATCTCCCATATCGGTAGTTACCTGTATAGCAAGTTTGGTAAGCACTTCAGGCGTCCCTTCAATATCTACCGCTCCCATATCACTGATGATTTCCGTATTTTCTTTCCATGTAATACCGGTAAAATCAAAATCTCCGGAGCCGGAAGAAAAACTGCAGGTATCCAGATTACTTCTCTCAATTTCAACATCTCCCATATCTGTTTTCAGACCGAAATGCCGGATATCGCAATCATCTATAACCACATCTCCGCTATAAGTTTGCAGCGAACCGGATGTCACAGTCATAGAAGAAAGCCGGATATCACTCATATCACCGTCAATCTTCACATGATTGATCTTTGTACGCTCCGGAACGTAAAGGGTAATGAGATTTTTTTGCTGCCGTTCTTCTTTCCGATTTAATAAATCCGCAAGAAAATCAACATCAATATTTACATAATGACCCTTAGTTTCTCTTTCGTTTACTGTCAGTGTATCATTTTCCACAGAGTATGTAACCGCAGGTTTTCCATTTTTGCTCTGCGCCTCATAACTGATATAAAAATGATCATCCTCTGAACGAACTACGTTCAGATCTAACATATCCAAATGAATATCCAGATTTCGATAATCATCTACCTGCGTTTTGGGTAATATAGAGGAAGCTGTTTGTTCAGACGCTCCGGAAGTACCAAAATGATTCAAATCAGCAGTTCGCACATAAGTTTTTCCACCGAAAACATAACCGGCTCCATAAAGAACCGCTCCGACGATCATACAGCTGAGACCGGTAACCATACACGCTTTCATCCATTTTTTCATACTCGTTTCTCCCTCTTTCTGTTAGAAATCCAATGTGCCAGTCTTACGAACAAAAAGCCGCACCATTTACAAAGATAAATCGTAAGTATCACAAGTAAAATACCAATTCCGAACGCAAACAAACCGCATCCGCTGACCATTGCAAATCCGGATACAGATGTTGTAATTGCAAACAATCCACGGATCCATAACTTTCCGCCTACAAGAAGCAAACAGATTGCAAAAATGAATACACACACAAGGGCAATTGCCACACAGACCAAAACACAAGCCAAAACTGCAAGTATGACAAGCAACAGCGGTGCGCCAACAGGTAACGCCAGAATCGCCAGACAGGCAACCCAGAAAGTTCCTCCTTTTGAAGATTGTTTTCCGGAAGTTCCCATCCTGTCATTATTTTCATCACTCATGTAAGTTTCATCCAGCTTCTTGTCCAGAAGATTCGCGATCAATTCACGGGCAGCTTCTTTCGGAGTTCCCATCTCCTCAATCAATTTTTGCGCTCCGGCTTCATCCGTTTCCTGAAAGTACTCTTCAAAGTAATCCATGGCATCGTCATAATCTTGTTTCGGAAGCTTTCGCAAATATTTGTGTAATTGATTCAAATATTCTTCTTTACTCAACTCCGGATCCTCCCCTCTATAATCCCATCAATAGTATCTCTGTAAGACAACCATTCTTTATTGAGATATTGCATCTGTTCTTTTCCGCTTTCCGTAATGGAATAATATTTCCGCTTACGTCCCTGATACTCCTGCGTATATGTTGTGACGAAACCTGCTTTCTCCAGTTTCTTCAAAATCGGATATAGCGTGGATTCTTTAATATCAGCCACCATTTTGATCGTCTGGCTGATTTCATATCCATAGGAATCCTGGGTATCAACAATGGTTAATATCAGGTATTCGATAAGCAGTGCTGATACGGGAAAATACATGACTTTCACTCCTTTCTGATATATAAAATATTTATATATTGAATTTTTATATATGTACTATAGCATTGTGAAGTTCGAGTGTCAATAGATATATAAAAATTTTATATATCTATTGTTTTTATCATTGTCCCAAATGATGATTATCTTGGATACAATGAATAAATGCACTGTATTATGGACTTTATTAATCTCGAAATATTAATTGAACATTCTTATGAATTTTCGAGATTTTCCCAGATTTCTCTTCTATTTTTTATAATACTGTGTTTATTTTTCGAGATTTCAATGTTATGATCGAACCAGAAAAGCGAGGTAGATTAAACATAGGAATGAACTAGAAGCGAATGTAAAAACTCTCATCATAGATAGATATAGAAGCATGAAGAAGTTCTCCGAAAAAATCGAAATGCCTTAGAGCGTGTTTGAAAAATCATTCCTGTAATCTGCACGCCCCACTTTGCGGCATATTTTACCTTCATTCGGTTGACGTAGCCCGCTACGCCGCCCTCATTCAGGCAAAATCTCCCACAAACTGTGACGCACATCTTGCAGAAAGCCTTTTTCAAACACGCTCTAGACTACATTGGACAGCATTCTAAAAAGAGGAATTGCGAATTCCAATATTACAAATGTATTAAAAATCACACGTGAATTAGGTCTTAATTCCGAAGAACTTATTGATGGAAAAATTGTATTTGCATCCAATAAACCATCCACTTTCGCCGCCCATTTTGATTGTGATAATTATACCGATGATGAACTGGATGAGATAAAACAGTTCGCAGAATTCGTAAAAGGAAAACGTGAGAAATAAACGGCAGATTTGCCAGATGTGGTCTTTGAAAATATAATATATTTACCCAGGCAACTGGGAGGGCGTTTCCCACCTGCTTTCTAGTCTTGTGGAAAGGGGTGGTTATTATGAGTACATACGAAGAGTTTATGATTATACTGGCGACAGTCAGCTTGATTATAGCCATTCTCAATTATACGCATAAAAAATAGACGCCCTGACTTTGGTAGAGTAGACGTCTATTTTTAGAAATACATTTTACTGAAGCAGATGGGGTACGACCATCACCCCAGTTGTCTTGTTAGGTATATTATATGCCACGCTGAAATATTTGTCAATTCCTTTGACTGGGGGTGAGTCCTTGAATACTTACGAAAAACTACAGGATGAGGCATCCAGCGACGGCGTTGAGGTGATCTCATATCCTTTCCGGACCGATTAGATTTACACTCATGTCGCTGTTCCGGAGCTGCTGCTGGAAATTAATAAAATTCCATGACTACATTTGCAGTTTGTTACCAACGCGTTACCAATTGACTGTTTTTAAGCATGTTTTCATCATATTGCACAAACGTAAAAAGCCCCGGAAAATAAGGTTTTCCGGGGCTTTTCGTATATATCTCGCGCTTACATACACAACTAATTCTTAGTTGTTGATCAGTTTGTCATCTTCGTTGTTCCAGCTGTACAGCTTACGGATCTCTTTACCAACTTTCTCTGACGGATGTTCAGAAGCCAGTTTACGCATAGCTTTGAAGTGAACCTGACGACCTGCAGGAGACATGTCAAGCAGGAATTCTTTTGCAAAAGAACCATCCTGGATATCTGTCAGAATCTGTTTCATAGCTTTCTTTGTTTCTGCTGTAACGATCTTTGGTCCTGTGATATAGTCACCGTATTCTGCTGTATTGGAGATAGAATATCTCATTCCTTCGAAACCTGACTGGTAGATCAGATCTACGATCAGTTTCATCTCATGGATACATTCGAAGTATGCATTTCTTGGATCGTAACCTGCTTCACACAGAGTTTCGAAACCTGCCTGCATCAGGGCACAAACGCCACCACACAGAACTGCCTGCTCACCGAACAGGTCTGTTTCTGTTTCTGTTCTGAAGGTTGTCTCCAGAAGACCGGCTCTTGCTCCACCGATTGCCAGACCATAAGCCAGTGCTCTTTCAAGAGCTTTTCCTGTAGCATCCTGTTCTACAGCTACCAGACAAGGAGTTCCTTTACCTGCCTGATATTCGCTTCTTACAGTATGTCCTGGTGCTTTCGGAGCGATCATTGTTACGTCTACGTTCTTTGGTGGTTTGATACATCCGAAATGAATGTTGAAACCATGAGCAAACATCAGCATGTTACCTTCTTCCAGGTTTGGCTCGATGTCTTTTTTGTACATATCAGCCTGCAGCTCGTCGTTGATCAGGATCATGATAATGTCAGCTCTTTTAGCTGCTTCTGCAGCTGTATATACTTCAAATCCCTGTGCTTCTGCTTTTGCCCAGGATTTGCTTCCTTCATACAGACCAATAATAACATTACATCCAGACTCTTTTGCGTTCAGAGCATGTGCATGTCCCTGGCTGCCGTAACCGATAACGGCAATTGTCTGTCCTTCCAGCATAGATAAGTTACAATCTTCCTGGTAATAAATTTTGTTTGCCATTTTTTTGTTCCTCCTAAAATGGATATTTTTCTATTGTTAGGGGGTTTCCCCTCTAGCACACTATGTAATTGACAGCTTTTCGCTGTATCTTCTGACCGGACTTTTCATCCTAGTTTCACGTTTTTATAAAACTAATACGTAATCAGATCCACGTGACAGTCCGGATACTCCGGTTCTTGCCAATTCCAAAATCTCATTACCATCTGCCAGAAGCTGGAGAAATGCCTCCAGTTTTGATTTGGAACCTGTCAGTTCCAATACCATGGAATCGACGGACACATCTACAACCTTCGCACGGAAAATCTCTGCGATAGATGTGACATTCTGTCTGTTTGCCTGAGATACTCTTACTTTTACAAGAATCAACTCTCTGATAACACTGGCATCCGGTTCCAGAATCTTGATATCTCTAACATCCACCAGCTTGTTCAGCTGCTTTGTAATCTGTTCGAGGACATCATCATCGCCGCTACAGACAACCGTCATACGGGAATATCTCGGATCTGCGGTTACACCTACTGTAAGGCTGTCTATATTGTAGCCTCTCCGGCTGAACATACCGGCGATTCTTCCTAAAACACCGGCTGTGTTATCTACTAAAATAGATAAAATTCTCTGTTTCATATTCTTTCCCACTTTCTCTTGGTAATGTGTAAAACAGCTTTGTTCTTCATTCTACCAACTCTGTCCTTCTTTGTCAATGCATAATTAACTAAAAAACAACACCCTTTTTGTATTTTTTTATGCTATAATTATGGAATAGTGTAGTAGTCAGAAAATATTGATCCGTACTTCATACTTTCCCAATCCCGGTACCATTGAGACGTCCGAAGTATGTATGCATTTGCGGTTTTAACGAAAGGAGGCGTATCATTATGTTTTGTTCAAATTGTGGTGCTGAACTAAAAGAAAGCGATGTCACCTGCCCCTACTGCGGTATGCTTCAGCCTTCCGCTGCTGAATCTGAATACATGCAAAAACTCGAACATCTGAAACAGGATGTACAAAATCTCAAAGCTGTTCCCACAAAGGAATACACCAGAGAACTGCGCCACCAGGGGATTTTTACTGCTAAGATTGTTCTTATTATTTTCTGTATCTTTCTTCTGCTCTTCGTAACAGGGGTATCTGTCTTTTACGGAAGCAGCTATCTGGAAAAGAAAGAACTCCGAAAAGAAAATGCATTTGCAAAAGAGTATTTTCCAAAATTAAATGAGTTATATGCTTCCGGGAATGATGAAGAAGTGTATACATATATCAACAGTTTGTATAACCTGGATGGAAGCACTGCTTTATATCGTTGGAAACATATGGATTACTACAATTATTACACTTTATATATGGATGTAAAGTTTTTAAACGATGCCATCGCTGACAACAGTTACAATGAATACGATATCAGTACAGGATTCTATTCTGCCATGGTTCTTACCAGAGAAGAATTTTCTTCGTATCACAAAAACAAACTGACGGATGCAGAACTTGTCAAATTGGACACATTTATTCAGGAGTCAGACTCTCTGTTGCTGGAACATTTTCATCTGACTTCTGATGAGGCTGATCAGGTGTATCAGGACTGTCTGGATGACGGGTATCTGAGTTATAAAAAATGTATGGATTATACAGCCAGCCATAAAAATCAATTTTCATAAGGAGGAATAACAGATGAAATGCCCTCATTGCGGCGCACAGATCGGTCTGGAGGAGAAATATTGTCCTTTCTGTGGCCTTCCAAACGAATTTGCCAGAAAACATCAGGAAGATATGGATCGATACGAGCAGGAATTTCAGCAGACTCAGTCTGAAGTTTATCAGAAGACCAGACATTTTACCAGTCTGACTGTACCTTTGACTGTCATTTTCGTTCTGATTTTATTAAATATTGTTTCTTTTGTTTTTGTAGCCAAAAGCTGGGATATCGGCTCCGGTCTTCAAAAGCAACAGATTCACAGCCATCTCAGCAAGCACCAGGAAAATATAGATACTTATATCCAAAATGGTGATTTCTGTGAACTTTCTTATTATTACAGCCAGAATTCTCTGTATTATGAAGACGCATTTGACAAATACAACGCCCTGATCAGCGCCTCTGATTCCTATCGTAATATTTATCGAATTCTTGTGGATACCAGCAGTTCCTGTAATAATTACTATTTCGATTCAGATGAGATTTCTCATACCATCACAACACTTGCGCGTGATGTCCATGATATTTATAATCTCGAAGATAATTACTCTTATAACGCAGAAGAATATTTTACAGACGAAACCAATGCTGCTCTGACAGATCTGCGTACCCAGACAAAGGCTATTCTGGTGGCTTATGCCGGTCTTACTCCTGAAGAAGCGGAAGCACTTCCGGATCTCTCATCCAGAAAGCAAAAAGAATACCTGGAAAGGGGGCTTGAAAAACGATGAAACGATTTTCACCTGGAAAACTGATCTGTGGTATTATCACTATTATCCTGACCCTCTCCTGTCTTCTGATGATTGCCATCGGAATCTCAGAGATCAGAGATTCCGCTTCTGTTCCTTCCTATTATCTTGATGAAGAAGATTATATTTCCACCCTGCAACAGGAAGATTACATGAATCTGTATGATATGACCTGCAGAGACTGCATCCCTGATAAGAAATTGAGTTCCAATATCAAAGCCTGTCAGGCAGTAGCCAGATATTACCAGGCAGCTACTCTGTATAAAGCTTACGTACTGACAGGTGACAATCTTGCTATCACCCGTCAGGTACAGCAGATGGAACAATATGCGGCACAAACCGGTAATTACAGTGACTACGTCGAGAAGATCAATCAGTTACTGGAACTGGATTCTCTTCACACGGGAGAAACTGCCACCAATTAAATCGGAGGAAAGAACTGGAAAATTTTCCTGTTGCTGTCATTCGTCGGAAGTTCCGCTTCGATCCGGGATCCGTGGTATACGGGAAGGTTTGATGAGACATATGCCGATGTGGAGCGCGGATGTGAAGGGCTGCTGTATTATCTGCTGCATGGGGATAAATAGGGTTTTATTTGTTCTCGCTGGAATGAAAATTCGAATTGTATTTTTTTCATTTGTCAATTCAATTATATCATTTCCGTAGAAATGATATAATTGAATGTGTAAAGTTTAACACTATATGTAAATCAAATTTGTTTCACCGAATCAATATAAGATATTGGCTAAAAATCATACCGAACAACCGCGCAGTTTTTCACACCCCATGCAGCATATTCTTCATTCGTCATATCGGTAAAATAAGACTGCACAACTCTGGCGATTCCGTTATGGGCAACCAGAACGTAAGTTTTTTCTTTCGATTCTTTCCTGATATCATCGAGAAGATTATAGATTCTCTGTGCCAGACGAAGTGTCGATTCTCCTCCCTCATGGCTGCAGGCGAAGAATTCTTTCGCCTTTTTAAAGTCCTCTCCATCCCGCGGCGTGGATTCCCATTTTCCGAAATTTTGCTCAATCAGTCTCGGTTCTATCCGACATGGGATTCCTGTCATCTCAGAAATCAACTGTGCCGTATCTTTTGCCCGGCTGAGCGGTGAACACAGGATCTCATCTGCCTGGATTCCTTCCGCAAGAATCTTTCTTCCGGTTTCTCTCGCCTGTTCCCGTCCGTATTCGGTCAGTGGGCTGTCGGTGCAGCCGCAGATCTTATTTTCCACATTCCACACGGTCTGTCCGTGACGGACAAAGTAAAAGTGTCCCATTTATTATTCCTCCTAGTTTCTTTCGCAATACTTCTTCAATTCTTCTTTCAACTTCTCGTACCGCATTCGCTTCTCTTCCTTCGCAAAATGCACTTCTCGAAACTGTTCAGGATTCTCCTCATAGTCCAGTACTTCATCGCCGAACTGCTCACTGGTAAGATCAAACTTACAGTCTCTGATCACATTATAACAGTGATAATTTCCACCCGGTCTGAGGATTCCGTACACTTTACCGCCGAAGATATCCTGAGCTAGAAAAGCGGTGATCGAACACTGTCCAAGTGTCATATTTTCTTTTGTCCAGTTCTGCCTCATCCGCGGCGCACAGGTATCCGCACACCAGACATGTGATAATGCATCGTATAAATCAACAGGCGTCTCGATCCCTTTATATTCGGCTGTAATCGCTTTTGCATCTGCGTGTTCCCAGCCCCAAAATCTGTATTTCATATACTGTATTCCCTCCAAATTTTAAACTAAAAACAAAGCTATACAACTCATTGAAATCATTGTATAGCTTTGTCTTTTACTCATCTTATGTTATTATTTCACTTCCACCAGTTCAATCTCAAAGTTCAGTTCTTTTCCAGCCATCTCATGGTTTACGTCAAATGTAATAGTTTTTTCATCTTTCGCGTTTACCTTTACCGGGAATGGCTGACCGTACTGGTTGGAAAGATACACCTGCTGACCTACAGTAAGGTCTTCAGAACCTGGAAGCTGGGCGATCTCCACAGTAAAAATCGCATTTGGATCCGACATGCCATAAGCTTCTTCCGGCATCAGATGAACGGTAACCTTCTCACCCACTTCCATAGTTGCTACTGCTTTATCAAAACCAAGGATCATCTGTCCGGCACCGCAGGTAAATTCCAGTGGTTCACCACGGTCATATGAGCTGTCGAACTGAGAACCATCGTTAAATATTCCTCTGTAATGTGTCCGGCAGATCTTTCCTACATTTGGTCCTTCAAATGATGGCTGATGACTTCCGCAGCCACCACCGCAGCCGCTGCAGCCGCCGTCGCCACAGTTCGATCCGCAGGAATGTCCTTCCTCTTCTTCATGATGATGATCACAATTTACGCCGGTAGATATCAGTTCTCCTTTCAGGTATGCTTCCACTGCCTGGTCAGCATCACCTTCTGCTCCGGAACATACTTCGATTCCCGCCTCTGCCAGTGCTGCCTGTGCACCGCCACCAAGACCTCCGCAGATCAGTACATTAACTCCCTGACCTTCTAACACTCCGGCAAGAGCTCCGTGACCTTCTCCGTTGGAACCGATCACTTCACTGGAAATTACTTTTCCATCTTCCACTTCATATACTTTAAATGTTTCTGTCTTTCCAAAGTGCTGAAATACCTTTCCATTTTCATATGTTACCGCTATTTTCATTTATAAAAATCCTCCTACGTATTTTTCTTTTACAGCGCTTTGTTAAGTATAACACATTTGTCACTGAAATGACAAAGAAATAAATAACTTTTGTTATTACGCCTGTCTTAAAAACACGTTTTCGAGTTTTTATTCCTGATTTCCTGACAATGTAGTATCCAGTGTAAACCAGAATTCCACTCCATTATCATAATTTTTCACACCACACTGCTGATTCATAGACTCCATGATCGCTTTTACGATGGACAGACCGATACCGCTTCCGCCGTACTCTCTCGTCCTTGCTTTGTCTACTTTATAAAATTTGATCCAGATCTTATCCAGTTCTTCTTCCGGAATCGCATCTCCGGTATTGAAAACCGAGGTGCGGATCACACCATTCTCCTGGGTACATCGGATATCTATTTTCTTTTCATTTTTAGCATAATGAATCGCATTGGTGACATAGTTTGTGATGACCTCTTCCACCTTGAATTCATCTCCCCACACATGCAGAGGTTCTGTCTGGTGGAACATAATCTCAACTTCAGCCTGCTGTGCCAGAATCTGGGAAGACTGGATCACTCCCTGTATCAGAGATGTCAGATCAAAACGTTCCATATTCACCTGATCATTACCAAATTCCAGCTGATTCAGTGTCAGCAGTTTCTTCACCATCTGGTTCATCTTTCCCGCTTCATCTATAATCACATCACAATAGAACTGACGGCTTTCTTCATCATCGTTAATATTATCCTGGAGACCTTCTGCATACCCCTGAATCAGTGCGATCGGCGTTTTCAGCTCATGGGAAACATTCGACAGAAATTCTTTTCGCATCTCATCAATTTCTTCTTTTTTTTCAATGTCTTTCTGCAGTTCATTATTTGCCGTCTTCAGTTCCGAAATCGTCTGTTCCAGGGTTTCTGACATCTGATTAAAATTATGTCCCAGCACACCGATTTCATCTTCTCCGCCACTGGTGTATTTTACATCAAAGTCCAGATTCGCCATTCGTCTGGAGATCTCTGTAAGTTCCGTCAGCGGTTTTGTCAGACGTTTTGCCAGAAAAGCGATAAATGCAGCACCGATCACACACACACCTAACGCCACCATCAGATAAAATCGATTGGATAATGCAATACTTTTCTGAATGCTTTCTATCGGTGATCGTACAATAAAATTCACACCGTCATCCAGCGTGCCCCAGATTTCCAGAAATTCCATGTTCAAACTGGTATCTTTGTTAAACTGAATCGTATAATTATTTGTTTTCTCAATGATCTTATCGCCCTTGGGCTCAAAATTATAAATATATCCGAATAATTTTGCTGCAAGTTTTTTTGATTCACTGTCCCGCAGATTGCTGTAACCTTCCGGTTCAGATCCATTCCAGTCAATGATAACAAACGACAGGTTATTGGTAGATGCAAACTTTAATGTGTCTGTCTTATCCACCGCGTCGTATTCTTTGGCTATCGTTTCATAACTGGTTTTCAATATTTCTTTTTTATTTTCCAGATAATACTGCTCCATGAATGTCATATTCAAAAAAATGATCAATCCCAGAGCGAGTACCAGAAAGCCAAGAAATGCTCCTGTTATCTGCCAGCGTATGGATTTTGATTTTTTCATTGGTCTACCTCGAACTTATATCCCATGCCCCAGATTGTTTTGATATAATCTCCTTTATCTCCCATTTTGCTTCGCAGTTTTTTTACATGGGTATCAATCGTTCGGGCATCTCCGAAATAATCATAATTCCATACATGATTCAGGATTTTTTCTCTGGATAATGCAATTCCCTGATTTTCCATAAAGTAGGTCAGCAGTTCAAACTCCTTGAAACTCAGTTCGATATTTTTCCCGTCCACGCTGACCATATGTGCTGTTTTGTTCAGTTCAATACCGCCGCATGCCAGCACATCTTCCTGTTCTCCGTGACCGGATCTTCGAAGGATTGCCTCTACTCTGGCAACCAGAATCTTTGGACTGAAGGGTTTGGAAATATACTCATCCACTCCCAGGTCGAAGCCCATCAGTTCATCCCGTTCATCACTTTTTGCTGTCAGCATAATGATCGGAACCCTAGAGTGTGCGCGAATCTCACGACATACCTGCCATCCGTCCATCTTTGGCATCATGACATCCAGAATAATCAAAGCGATGTCTTTCTCTTCAAAAAATATATCTACCGCCTGTTCTCCGTCACCGGCTTCCAGCACATCAAAATCTTTTTTCATCAGGAAATCTTTTACCAGTTTCCGCATTCTGCTCTCATCATCCACAACCAGAATCTTCAGTTTTCCCATTCCTGTTCCTCCTCATAACCATGTGATCTGCTATCACGTTTTATGTGCTCAGTATATATGAAAAATATGTAGCTTTTGTGTTTTTTTATCTCTCTTTTACTTATGTGTGGTCATAAACTGAAAAAGTACTCCCGCTGGGACACAGACAGCCATAATAAGCAGCATCAGAATCCCTGAATCTTTCTGCAGGATCCCGCAGACACCGGTTGCTATACTCATACCGCCACTGACAGCCATCAGCCAGATAATACATGGGCGGGCATATTTTACTACCAGGATCCCCACAAGAACACCAAAAAGTGTTCCTGCTGCCAAAATCAATAGTTCCATTTTGGGTTCTATATCCAGCTGACGGACCACCATTAATATTCCATAAGTTGTGAGAACCCATCCCAGAAAAAATGCACCTACAAGGTACACCTCATATCCCAGAACCGCAGTTATGCCCCCTGCTGCCAGTGGCAGAATCCATTTTACATTTCCGGACAACTGCAGAACATACACAGCGGACATACCTATTCCGGTCCCCAGAAAAAAGCCACAGACTGAAATCCAGAACTTCAACATCCGATACCCCATAAAACAATTCAGAGCCCCAAAAGCAACACGGACAATCAAGAGTAATACAGATAACTGTGCCGCCACCTGTGTAAATTGATTAATTCCGGACAAATAATCCATTCTTCTCTCCCCTTTTGTTTTTATTTTCGTGTATTATACTCTTTTTTTCAAACTCCTGTCAAATATCACCAGAGCATGCTCGATAAGCAGTTCTGTATTGACACCAAACAATAGAATTCATAATTACTCAGTACCTTCACAGTTACGAATAAAGAATCTGCGAGAAATACCTCAACATTCCATCATTCTCCCAGCACAGCATCCCTGCGGCATTTGCCATTTTCTGCGCATCCACACAGTATGCCGACATACAGGAATTGTGTTTATATGGTCCGGCAGTCATAATTAAAATATCTTTTATCCCCTCTTCTTCCATCTTTCCGGCAAGCTTTTCTGTCATTATATTATGTCGAAGCTTGTCTTTCTTATATTGAGCCGAATCTTTGCTATCTTCCAACGTAGTCTGCAGTACCAAAGTATTCTTATAACGGAATGCGCGCTGTTTCATTTCTTCTGCCGTTCCACAACTCGGTGGACATGCAGGATTTAAATTATAACAACCACACCTGTTTTCTTCGCAAAAGTTTCGATATTCCGGCACAAAAACCAGTTTCTTTGTATCCATAACGGCAGCATTTGAAAATCCCAGATCTATTGCTTCTTTCACAAGATTCATGTTTTGTATCCCTCCATAATCTAAACGTTATCCTTTGATCTTTCATTTTTAATATCAATCGGTTTATAAATGTCATATATCACCAAAGATAGTATATCACTATTTCGCACCCCTAGTACAGCGTTTCATAAATAACTATACCATACACGCAGGATACTGTTATTTACGAAACGATGTGCCGGCCTGACATATCATTATATTCAGAAAGAAATATAGTGAAAATTTGTAACTATTCAGTAGCCACTGTCCCGCGAGGTGTTTTGACATGAATATGTCAAAATCCCGAGACATACAAGCCAAAATGCCATCACCGAAGGTGATTTACGCGAGCAACGAGTCAAAGTCCGTGCTTGCACGGAACCTTGAGGAGTGCCGCGATAACGATAAAAACTCGCAAAGCGTGTTTTTATCGTTTAAATGCATTTTGGCTCGTAACTGTGAAGGTACTGAACAGTTACGAAAATTTTAAATAATGCATGGAATTGTAGAACTATTTCTGGTAAAATATTTTATTAAGAGAAAGTGTGTGACAAATGAAGCAACACGTAATAACACCAATGCAATACTACTAGTAACAGAAGGAGGTTACTTCCAAAATGGGAAATTATTTTGTATGCAGTAAAACAGATCCAATAGTGGAAACAAAGGCTGGAAAGATCCGCGGTTTCCGCATAAACACCACATATACATTCCACGGAATCCATTACGCTGAGGCTGACCGTTTCCAGATGCCTCAACCGATAAAACCGTGGACAGGAATCAAAGACGCATTGGCTTATGGCTATGTATGTCCGTTGTTAAAGCAGGATGAGCCTAACATGGAGGTTCTGGTGCCCCACCGTTACTGGCCCCAGAACGAACATTGTCAAAATCTGAACATCTGGACCCAAAGTCTTGATCCGGATGCGAAAAAGCCTGTAATGGTGTGGCTTCACGGAGGCGGTTTCAGTGCCGGGTCATCCATTGAACATGTAGCCTATGAGGGCGATCACTTAAGTGAGTTCGGTGATGTGGTTGTGGTTTCCGTGAATCATCGTCTGAATATTCTCGGCTATCTGGATCTCTCTCCATTCAGTGAAAAATATAAGAATTCTGCCAATGCCGGAAACGCTGACATGGTGGCTGCATTGGAGTGGATCCATGACAATATTGCCAACTTTGGCGGAGACCCGGAAAATGTCACGATTTTCGGTCAGTCCGGTGGCGGCATGAAAGTGGCAACCCTTATGAATACTCCTGCAGCAGATGGTCTGTTTCAGAAGGGTATCATTGAAAGCGGTGTTTATGAGGCAAGTATTTATCAGAAAGAGGACGGGGACGGCACCGAGATCGTGAAAGCCCTTTTAGAAGAGTTGAAGCTGGATGCATCTGAGATAGAAAAGCTGGAGACGATTCCTTATTATGAACTGGCAAACGCCTATAATAAAGTGGAAAAGAAGGTAGCTGCAAAGGGATGCTATATCGGACAGGGCCCCCTGGAAAACGACTGGTTCCTCGGGAATCCAATCAAATGTGGATTTACTGATCATGCCAAAACGATTCCGGTGATTGTGGGATCTAATATCGGTGAGTTCGATTTTGGTCCCGTTGTGCCCGGAAAGCATGATATGAACCGTGAGGAACTGATCACATTTCTGACGAGAAAATATGCCGATGCAACACCGGAGTTGATCTCTCTGTTTGAGACGGCATATCCGAACAAATCAATTGCCGACCTGTGGTCAGTGGACACTTTCTTTCGTCCGGCAACCATCGAATTCATTCGCCAGAAATCAGAGTTTTCTGAAGCACCTACCTATTCCTACCAGTTTACTTATGAGTTCCCGATTGACGGGGGAAAAGCCGCATGGCATTGTGCTGAGATTCCATTCGTATTCCACAACATCGACCGAGTGGCTGTCTGCAACGTCCCAGGTGAAACCGACCGTCTCCAGGAACGCATGACCACTGCCTGGATCAATTTTGCCCGATATGGCAGTCCGGAAACTCCATCTCTCCCGAAGTGGCCGGCATCTACCCCGGGTGACGAGGCAACCATGATTTTCGACAAGACCTGCGAAGTCCGTCACAACTTTGATCACAAGCTGGTAAAGAAACTTTCGGAAACGGAGTTCAACCCGATGACTCCTGTTGTGGAAAATGAGGAAACTGACGCTTTCTTTATCCATTGATAAGAAGCTGTAATAAAAATATATTTTCATTACTATACAGTAACAAATCCAGAATAAGCTCCGAAATTACAAATTCGAATCTTATTCTGGATTTTTCGATATCTACATCTATAGAAACATATAACCCATAGCAAGATCAAGTATGTTTTTAATGATATTGCATTTGCAACGATGCTCCTTGAATCTAATGCTTGATTGCTTCGCAATACAATTCTGACCATGCAGGAACAAATCCTGCTCCCAGGGCAACTCTTTGTGACGCGATGTGAGACATTGCTGTACCATAAAAAGGCAATCTATTTTTGTCTAAAATCTCGTTTTTAATGGCAGCAACAAGCATCGTGCCTATTCCAAGTCCTTCTGCCTCAGGCATGACATTAATCCCGATCTGCCACATCCTGTCACTGTCGCTGGTTGCCCCAGCCATTCCTAAAAGCCTTCCGTCCTTATACGCACCAATGCCTATTTCATCTTTTGGTAATCCGTCAAAAATAAAGGCTTCTCCAAAACGTTTATCCCCTCGAAACTGCTCCAGTTCATCTCCGATGAATATTTTTATATCATAATCCTTTGTGTCAACATCCGATTTTTCCGTAGCAATATAAAAGGGATGCGCCTGTCCGATTCGGCACTGAAATCTCAGGAGACCTTCTTCCAATTCATGAAGACATCCCATATCCATAAACCATGCACCATTTTCCGTCTTGAACTTTTCCCTTGCCCATTGAATAATATCTTTTCGCCCGGATGCAACAATTTTACCATTCACAGACGCAGCCTTAAAATAACATTCTCCTTCTTTGAAGATTCTGCGACCCACCAGCTGCTTATACTCAGTGAAGACATTCTCTTTGCTCAGGATTGAATTTACATCCGTGCAAAAATCAATTGCTAACTGCTTTGCCAAGATCTCGTTCATTGTCTGTTCTCCTCATAATTGGTTTAGCAATGTTGTGTTTCTATATCTTCTTTCTCCTGCAGATATTAAATTACTTTTTTCATCTGCTTATCTTTCAAAAATAATATTATCCCCACAATTGCACAATAGCTCTATGACAAAGCATCGCAGACTTCATCGATCATGTCCTTTATCCTACAACATATATGATTAATTGGCCGAATCTCAGTTGCTACAATGCCCCTGATTGATGGCTTTATCAAGTCTGGAAATCTTCCCCAGTTCCCTTTGCGACCAGAATTTTTATTATCTACACTGTTTTTTACCACATCCATTTTCTCGTTTTCCTGCTTATTTAATTCATTGGCTAATGAAATATATGGTATGGGCGTCTTTATTACATTCTTAATTACTGGAACAACACCATTTACAGTAAAAAGGACATCTATATTTTGAATTCCTTTGTCATCGTACACGGCAATCGTTTTCTGAAGAATATCTTTATGATTTTTTAATTTACTATTCTCAAAATAAGTATTGAAGTCCTCTGAATCATGAAAATATAGTGTTGCTTTGGGTGAGATATTTGCTATTCGCATCGCATATTTTTTTAAAATCTGCTCTATACTCTGAAACCTCTCTGTTTCTGTCTCACTCATATTGTCTCTGATTTCCAGAAGATCCATGCCAAAATAATTATTTACAAATCCCGTATCCGATTTTGCATCACTGCCTTTTTCAAGTAATTCATCCGGTTCTGGAATGTTATGATCCATGCAAAAATCTCTCAGCTTCGTGTCGGCCATAGCAAACCTGCTCATTTCATTCATTCCAATAATTGTTGTATTTATCTGGCTTATCAATTCTGTAATAAAACTTTCGAATGCTTCCAAAGATGTCATCTTCAATAACAGCAGTAAATCATCTTGTGTCACCTTCTTTTCTTCTATTCTATTTGATAATTGATTGATGTAATCAGCATTTTCAACGATATCATCACGAATAATTACACGTAGCTTCTGTCTATCTCTAATACAATTCAATTCCGTAATTTCACTAAAAAATTTATTTAATTCTTCAAAATAGGTATGTATAAAATCGCATTGACTCAATCTATTCAAATATTCCATGCGCCGTTTTTGTTTATACGAAGAACTGAACATTTCCCGAATATCCTTAGATCGTTTTTCTGCACCTTCTTCAGAAAAATAGTACTCGGGATATTCCTTTTGTGCATCCGGAACAGGAATCAATTTTCCGAGACGTATGCTTAGCTTATCGAAATAAAAACCTATGACAGCTTTGAATTTTGCCTGAAGTAATTCTTCCTGGCATTCGTCGAACTCATTTTTCAACTGTATTTCAGTAATATGTTCCTCTACAGATGGCATTCTGAATAAATATCCTGTTTTTACTCTTGTGGTCAATGTCTCATATAAGTTTCTTGATGCGCAGTCATTTGACTCTAAAACATTATGTACATACAACCCGCTCAGAATCTGAGCATTAACAACTATATTGTATTCTTCATTGACAAGAATCCTAAATATATCGGACGCTTTTTTTCTGTCATTAATCTTTAGATAGCCAACTGCACAAAGTTGTAGAACATCATTTGCATTGCCGGAATATTTAACTGCCTGGTCAAGAAGTTCTTTTATTTTCTCTCGATTGCTTTCAGTGTCTAACAGATCAATATATTCCAGAGCACAGGACGATGCTATTATATCTTCTCTGAGTAATGCATACTTATTTTGATTCCAATATTCTTCAAAGCACTTCACGGCCTCTTGCTTATAATAATTTCGGCTTTCATCAGATAAGGACAAACACTGATTACGTGCGATATGATTGGCTGTACTTCCATAATGATACCAGAACGGTGGATATGCTTTAAAGGAGCTCTTTATAGTTGTGAGCCTTTCATATTTTCTAATTTCATCAGAATCCATGAGTATTTCATCATATTGTTTAATCTGTCTTTCGGTTAATCTATACTCATCCGGGAACTGATAGGCAGTGGCCAATCTCCATGCTGTATCGAACAATTCACGTCTCAATCCATTAAACTGTTCCATGGCACTTCTCTGTAATTTCCATTGGTGACTTTTATATTCCAGATCATTCTCTGCTTTTGCTCTACGGTAATTCATGTATCCTATGCCGACTTGAGAGGCTAAAGAAACTGCCATGATTACCGGATCACCACTGGCAATGATTATAGCCGGGTTAGGCATAGCACTCCACATGGCATTTTTCATTTTTTGTTGATATGTTTCGTCTAATAGATTTTTGTCACCTTCCTGCAATTTGAAAAAAGTAATTGTATCAAGCAACTGCTTCAAGATTGAAAGCAATGCCTCATCTTTAGGCATCATTTCCAGATTTAAATTGTTCAATATTCCATCATATTCCTGCTCTAGAATATAAAGATCGTCATAATCTATGATTTGAGATACCGATACCATACACATGTTCAAAGCATATGCTACTCTTATTTTTTCTTCTTCTGTAACAATTTTGTTTTCGTTATGTTCTTCAATAATCTCCTTGAAAACATTTACCAATTCATCTTTCAACTCTACACCGCCTAAATAAATTTTAGTTCCATGACAATCATCAAATGATCTGATATATCTCTTCGATATTTTTCATAATCAATTTCAGCATACAAAGGGTTATTAGGAATGTCAACAGCCCAACATCGAGTGCAAACTGGTCTGTTTTCATCGTATGAAAAGTGATCAAAATTATTTCTGTACAGACACATGTCAGTTTCTGAAACGCTTGATTTGAGCGTTGTCAGATCTTTCTGCACCGTAACAATTCTCTTTTCTGAAATAGAATCACTCACAATCATAAGTGATTGATCAATAAATGTATCTTTAGCATTTGATTCACGTAAATTCAAATTGTAATCACCCAAGAGAAACGTATATGGTTTCCGGCAATAGTCATCCCGCTCACCCCACTGATAATCGTATGCTTTATCTTCTAATTTTGGCAAAATCTTATATGCAAGAATTTCAAATTCTTTTTTTCTCATCGATACTGCACCAAATTTTCCTGTACTTGAATCATGGTTATTACTTTCATTTTCTTCTCTGTTAGTTGAAAACATAATGTGTGTATTAATCAGTCTCAACTCAATCATACGATTATCTTTAACTGCAAATCTACCATAATATGGATTACGTATTAACTCAATACCATCCTTGTGTGGGTACTGATTATGAATTCTGGGTTCAAATACTTTTCCAAAGCGATTCCGTGACAATTCAATTCTGTTTTTGTTCCAAACAAAAGCGTATCCTTCAGCTGCAGAAACAGATCTTGAATCTGGAGATGCCCATCTTCCCTCCCAATTACTTCCGAGAAATCTGAGCAGATTCTCCATTGCATCCTTACTGAATATTTCCTGTATTGCAAGGATATCTACTTCATTGTCTCTGATAATCCGTGCAATAAGTTCTAACTCTTTATGCGTGTTTTCGCTTAATTTATATAGGTTGAACGAAGCAATTCTATATATACTCACGATCTTTTCCCCCAGCCAAATTTTTGTTATTTCACATACTTTTTCAAACTTGAGAAATTATCATTCTTAATATTCAAACTGTCGATAATATCTCCGAATAGAAAGCGGATGTCTTAAAAACAGTTCCATGTATGCATCCACACGATTGTTTACGCCGTGCATCACAAGATGAGAGATGGTTCCTCTGTATTCCGGGCTGATTCCCTTTAATTCGAATTCTTTTGTATCAATGATCGTATAATTTCCATTTACGCGAGGCAGGAATCTTGCCACACGTTCTGCAAGGGGTCTCTGCTCATCTTCTCCCATAAATAAGGTGACCGGTGTATCATCCACAATAATCTCCTGCATTCCATGGAAAAATTCCTGGCAGCTGATGGATTTAGTGCGGATCCACATCTGTTCTTCCCAATAGCACATTGCATAAGAATAAGTTGCGCCATACTGGTTGCCGGAACCGATAAAGTAATGTGGAAGGTCTTTATGCTCCTTCAGAAATGCCACCTTATTCTTTGCATATTCATAAGCCCATTCATCCGAATCCTTTTCAACCTGAACCAATGCATCTGCAAGGTAAGTTTCCATTTCTTTATTGTAGCGATCGTATTCGTCAAACTCCCCATTTTTATACATCAGATAGTTTGCTGTCATATAGAATTTTAACTGTTCATTCATAGGATAGAGGATCAGATAATCCTGTTTGTCCGGTTGTGTAAGAATACTATTCGGTGTATCAATAAATGCAAATACTCTCGCGCCGATCTCGTGAACCCGGTCAACCAGCTGAACCATTTCCTTAGTATTTCCTGAAACAGAAGAATAGATAACTACAGACTTTTCCGTAAATCTTTTATTTCCGGTTGTAAGAAATTCTGCTGCATTTTCAACGTATATCGGAAGTTTTGATCGTCCTCTCATGTAAACTTCTACCTGCATGCTGGATGCGTAAGTTCCTCCAATACCAATAAAATAAATACCATCAAATCCTTCTTCCCAGATCTGGTCAATAATTGTTTCAATCTGCGGTCTTAAAGCCAATGCCCCATTGACACTGTCAACCTGTGCCTGTTCGTTAAAGTTACGAAGGCTGGCGCCCTCTGTTTCTTTCCATGCTTTTGCTGCATACTTCATGTTTTTATCCCCCTTGTCCATATCTTTTAATTTATAATTATCGTAATTGTTCAATACCTTCACAGTTACGGATAATATTCTATTCTGTTTTTCTTTGAAAATCACCAGGCGCCAAAGTATTTTAATGTTTCTGTGGCATTCGCTGCACCCAGTTTCATAGCCTCTTCAATGGTTTTTCCCTCTATCATTCCCTTTAAAAAGCCTGCAATATAGCTGTCTCCGGCTCCCATGCTGTCAACAACTTCTTCACATGGAATGATTCCAAATCTGTGAAAATCTTTTCCGTCATAACACATACTTCCGGCAGTTCCCATCATGCAGATCACATATTTCGGCCCTTTTTCATGAATTTTCTTCATTTGTTCTCTCAATTGTGAACTGTCATTTTCATCTGTTGAGTAGAATAAATAATCCGTGTATGGAATAGCCTGTTCGCTTGCATTACTCTCCAGATATGTAGCACAGTCAAAGGCAGTAGTAATACCCCGCTCTTTCAGTTCCTTGAACTGTCCTTCCACCTTGCCCCATACGTCACAGATGACCACATCAAAATTTTGGATAAAATCCATATCTTCATCACTGAGTACGTAAGTTTCCAGCACTCCTTCCTCATAATCTCCAAGGATTCTTTCACCATCCACCAGTTCAACCTGTGAGACAGCGGTCTTTCCCTCTTCCACTCTTAAGTGAGAAATATTCACACCTTTCTTTTTCATGGCCTCCATCATAATCTCACCGTATGAATCATTACCAACCGGGCCAATATATGCTGCCTCACCTCCAAGGCGAACCGTATATACAGCCATGTTCACCGGGCCACCCCCTGGAAATGCTTTACCTCCATCCAGGTTATTATAATAGTCAATACAATTACTTCCGACTGCTGCTAATTTCATTACCTTTATCCTCCCATTGATAAACCGCTTTCCTAGACCCCTGGTACAGCGTTTTCAATCTATCTCCTTTAATGTGCTGTCAGATACCAAACATCTCCCTGCAAATCTTCTTCCCGCATGACGTTTTGAAAATATTCTGATAAGCTTTTATAGCTGCCTCTTTCGATGACCCTTCCTCCATAATATTAACCAGAAAATCAGCCTCTACCAATATCTGGTAATCCATTTCGTTAATATTGCCATACGTATGATGATGGGCAATCAAATACTGAACCCGTTCGGATACATTGCGATCAAAGCCCAATTCTCCAAGCAACTTTTCTGCAATTGCCGGACCTTCTTTTTCTTGTAATTTTCCATTGCAGCTTCCATATTTTTCTTCACAGATATGAATCCCAATATCATGTGTCAAAGCTGCTGCTTCTATTATAAACTGGCAATTCTTGTCTACATTCTCCGTTTCTGCTATCAACTTCGCATAGCTGTGTACTTTACAGAAATGTTGTATCCGCTTTGCGTCTCCCTTATATAATTCAATCATGGCCAAATGTAATTGATTAATCATCTCATATTTCCTCCTCTTGCACGTGTAATTAATCATAAGTCAAATATACAGCTTTTATAAAGCTGTCACAAACAACATCGCATAATATATTCTTCTTGATAATTGAGATTTATCGTTTATTTATAACATTATAACATAAATCATGGTCAACAGGTGAACTGATTCTGTTATTATTACCAAAAAAATTACCGTTTTATTCTTACATTTCGGTTTATAATTCTGTGTTTTAATGATATAGTAAAGGTGATAATTATTCTTTCTGTACTTTCGGAGTTCTTCCACGCTTGCTTTGCAGCAAACTCCGCGAATACAGATTCATTGCAAAGGAGAAATTTCTATTATGAATGAAACGATTTTAGGCAACCAGCTGCGAAAGGTTCCTTCTATTGCAGTCGGATGTATGCGGCTTTCCGAAAAGTCAAAAGAAGAGATGAACCATTTTATCCACTCCGCGCTGGAGCAGGGAGCATATTTCTTTGACCACGCGGATATCTATGGCGGCGGCATGAGCGAGACTGTGTTCGGTGATGCATTTTCCCACGATCCGTCCCTGAAAAGGGAGGATGTTTTTCTCCAGTCAAAATGTGGCATCCGCCAGGGCTGCTATGATCTGTCAAAGGAATACATTCTGGAAGCTGTCGATGGTATTTTAAAGCGTCTCCGGACGGATTACCTCGATCTTCTGCTGCTCCACCGTCCGGATGCACTCGTTGAACCGGAAGAGGTGGCTGCCGCATTTGATGTCTTGTTTGACAGCGGAAAGGTCCGCCATTTTGGTGTTTCCAACCATAAACCAATGCAGATCGCACTCCTGCAGAAGTATGTCCGCCAGCCACTGGTTGCCAATCAGGTACAGTTCAGCATTCCGGTTTCCAACCTGGTTGCAAATGGGATGGAAGTCAATATGGAAACACCGGGTTCTATCGACCACGACGGAAGTCTGCTTGACTACTGCCGTCTCCACGACATTACCCTTCAGGCATGGTCTCCCTTCCAGATGCCTGCATGGAAGGGCTGCTTCCTCGGAAGTGACGAGTACCCGGAACTGAATCAGAAACTTCGTGAGCTGGCCGAGAAATATCATGTCAGTGATACTACAATTGCAGCAGCATGGATCTTACGCCATCCGGCGAATATGCAGCTTATCACAGGAACTGCAAGCGAAAGCCGTCTGAGAGAAATTATTGCAGCATGTGATATTGCACTGACACGTAAGGAATGGTATGAACTGTATCTGGCAGCAGGACATCCGCTTCCGTAAAGATTTTAGCACGCCCCAGAGCGTGTCTGAAATATAGATTTCATGCTCTTTTCGATATTTCCGTACCAATCAAAATTGATCAACGGATCAATTATTGATATGCAACGCAAAAAAGCATTTCTGTCACGTTTTTTTTCGCCAGAAATGCTTTTTGTTGCTTTCTCTGTTTGTACGTACGGTTCCAATAGACCTCTTTTACTTATAATCGTTTATCCGAATGAGGGCGGCGTAACGGGCTACGGCAACCGAACGAAGGTAAAATATACTGCAAAGTGGGGCTTGCAGATTGTGAAAATGATTTTTCAGACACGCTCTAGCAATCTTAAAGCACCGAAAAGCATGATCTTTTGCCCCCTTGTATCCTTATATTGCATATGGATCGTACAGGAAAAATGTTCCAAGAAATGCCAGCGCCACATAGATAGCCGGCTCCCATTTTCTTTCAGCCATTTTACATTTCTCCCCACAATTCTTTCCTGCAATTTTCCTGGTTATAAACCATATCACATATCCAAGACATGCACCTGAAGTATTTGCAATCAGGTCATCAATATCTGTTGCACGTCCGTTGAAAATCTGAGAACATTCGATCAACAAGGATACGGCAAATCCCAACATCACCGTATACCTGGCATTTTCACATTTTTTCCAGATGCATGGTGTCACAATTCCAAGGGGCAAAAACATTACAATATTTAACCAGAACCCTATGCCCAGGTCAGCAAAAGGTCTTAAGTTAACTCCACCTCGGATCCCCGGTCTTATAATATCCGCCAGCAGACCAATTCCTGTTACTTTGAAGACTGCCCACAAGTACACCAGAAAAGCATATACACCAACATAATACTTTGCCGGCATTTTTTTCATGTTACTCTTTGCTTTTATCTTCATAACTCCCTGATATATGAGACACGGCAGCAATACAGTAACAAGCAGGTATATATTATATACCACATCGTCGATCAGATAAACACACAATAACTTCATTGTTTCTCTCTCTTTCTTTTATGATTCGAGAGGAGTTTATCAGATACGTCTTAATATCCTGTGGAGGATATTCTTAAGTTTTTTTGAATCTGTTGTTATCGTGGATTTTTATCAGATTTTAATGCAGCGCCTTTTTAGGGCAGGACTTCGTGCATTCGTAACAGAGAATGCATTCTGTCCCATTTTTACGTTTGCGGGTTTCTTTGTTGACCTCCACGTTCATAGGACATACCTGCAGGCATTTACCGCAGTGGACGCATTTCCTCTCCTCGCAGTGAACGCGCAGCAGGGAAAAATAGCTCATAGGCTTGAGAAATACTGTGACAGGACACAGGTATTTGCAGAACGCACGGTTATCCTTGAAAATTAAGGCAAGCGTAATTCCGGAAAGGTAATAAAACGCATTTCCGGCAAGGAACATCCAAAACATGATTTTCTCCAAATGTGTGACCTGCATCAGAAACAGAGCTGAAACCAATGCCAGCGACAATAAAAACATCACATAACGCAGAATCCCCAGCTTTTCCTTTCGTGGCTTCTGCGGCTGCTTGTATGGCAGAAAATCCAGCACCATGGCTGTCCAGCAGGCGTAACCGCACCAGCCCCGTCCGAACAGCAACGGACCAAAGATCTTCGCCACTGCATAATGGATAGTCGCCGCTTCAAAAGTACCGAGAAACAGATAATACCAGAACCCCTCAATCTGCATATTCTCCCGGGAAAACACGCCGAGGTAAAGCAGCATATAGCACCCAACCGCCAACTGCACAAAATGCCGGGCATAGCGTTTCCCGGCAGTAAAGAGTGCTGTCCCCAATGAGAGGCAGCATCCTATATAGCTGAAATTTAGCAGATAAAACAGGTTGTTTTTTGTGAGCCATAGTGTGATTGCTACTGCTTCAAACAGCAAAAACAGCAGAATCGACACAAGATATTTTGAAAATCCACTTCTATTTTTCGTCGTTGTTCTTTTCTCCATCGCTTGTTTTCTTCTTTCTTTTTAATACTCCGGAAGCCGAGCCACCTTTATTAATTTCCATAGTCACTTCGATTCTCTGCGACCATCCGCGTATTCTCTGCCGTACCGGAAAAGTCCGGATAATAAACCTTCGCAGGTTTCTTTACCTGAATCTGACCGGCTAGTCGTTCCTTAAGAAGTGTATTTCTCCTGGTTACGGTTACATTCCGTACTGCATAAGCCAGTGCCTTCTTCGTTCCAACCATAACAAGTATCCGCTTTGCTCTGGTAATCCCGGTATAGATCAGGTTTCTCTGTAGCATAACAAAATGGTTCATCAGTACCGGCATGACCACGATGGGATACTCTGAGCCCTGCGCTTTATGGATAGTCGTCGCATATGCATGTACAAGTTCATCCAACTCGGTAGCATCGTACTCGATGCTTCGTCCGTCAAAATTCACCAGCAATGTACGATCCTGTAAATCAACGGACTCTATGATACCGATATCTCCATTGAAAACTTCCTTGTCGTAGTTATTCTTGATCTGCATAACCTTGTCATTTGGCCGGTAGACAAATCCGCTTCTGCGAAGTCCCTCTCCCTTTGGATTCAGAGCTTCCTGCAGTGCCATATTCAGATTTGTAGCACCTACTACACCCCTCTGCATAGGTGTCAGCACCTGGATCTGACTGGCTGGTGTCCGATAATATCCCGGGAGCTTCTTATTTACCAGCTCTACGATCAATCTTGCCGCATCTTCCGGATCCTCCTTCGTCATAAAGAAAAAGTCCGTACTCTTTCCGTTGGAAGTATCCGGCATCTCTCCCGCATTGATCTTGTGGGCATTCATGATGATCCTGCTGGTCTGCGCCTGCCGGAAGATCCTGGTAAGACGAACAACCGGAAATACTTCAGAGTCGATCACATCCCGAAGCACGTTACCGGCACCAACCGATGGAAGCTGATCAATATCTCCTACAAGGATCAGACGCATATGGGGAGGAATGGCTTTCATAAGTGCATTCATCAGCACAATATCGATCATTGAACATTCATCCACGATCAATACATCACCTTCCAAAGGTGTCTCCTCATTTTTCTGATATCCTTCCGGCGGTTTAAACTCCAGTAGCCGATGAATTGTCCTGGCTTCCAGTCCGGTGGCTTCTGTCATTCTCTTGGCTGCCCGTCCCGTAGGCGCTGCCAGCAATATGCGCAGTCCAAAGGTACGGTATGCAGCGATAATTCCCTGGGTTGTGGTGGTCTTTCCGGTGCCAGGTCCACCAGTCAGTACCAGAACCTTCGCAGTGGCCGCCCGCCGGATCGCCTCTGCCTGAACCTGGTCATATTCCATATTTACGGCCTTCTGGATCTTCTCCACATCAACAGACAACTCCGAATTGCCGGTTTTCTGTCGGGCTCTCATCAAAGATACCCAGAGCCTGTCTCCTGCCGGTTCCTCGGAAAGTTTCTTCAGTTTATTGGCAACACCCACCTCTGCGTAATAAAATGGCGGCAGATAAATGCATTCTCTCTCAACCTCTTTTGCTGCATCTTCCGGAATAACCTCATCCGGCGCAAACTGCGGAACCATGATCTTCTCGCGGATCAGTTCCTCATCTTTCATCATCTGATCCATGGTCATAATGATACTGGTGTCCTCCGCCTCCAGAAGCTCCGATGCCTTCCTGATCAGCTGTTCACGTTCCGCATAAACATGACCTTCGTCTGCCAGTTCACTCAAAGTATACATGATACCGCTTCGCAGTCGGATAAATGCTTCTTTTCCGATTCCCAGCTTCATGGCTATACTGTCTGCAGTCTTGAATCCGATACCCCAGATATCATCTGCCAGGCGAAATGGGTTCTCTCTCACCTTTTGGATGCTTTCATTGCCATACTGACGATAAATCTTAGCAGCAAAGGCGGTGCTGACCCCATGATCCTGCAAAAACAGCATGACATTCTTGATTTCTTTTTGCCTTTCCCAGCTCTCAGCGATCTTATCGACACGTTTCTTTCCAATACCTGGAACTTCCAGGAGTCGCTTTACATCGGTTTCGATAATCTCCAGTGTATCCGTGCCAAACTGCTGAACAATCTTCTTGGCAAACTTAGGCCCCACACCTTTGATCAGACCGGAACCCAGATATTTTTCAATGCCAAAAACAGTGGCAGGCATGGTTTCCTCCCAGCTTTCTGCCAGGAACTGTCTGCCATATTTCGCATCTACCTTCCAATTCCCATCAATCAGAAGTACTGAGCCAACGTTGACATCTACCAGATTACCCACAACTGTCACCAGATCATTATAGTTTTTTACGGCACATTTCAATACAGAATACCCATTTTCCGGGTTCTGATAAGTAATACGCTCTACGACGCATCGTATCTTGATCACCTGATTTCACCACCTGTTTCACACTGTTATCTTACATTGATTCCGGTTTCCCGACCCATTCTCTTTAGCTTCCACAGGGCTGCCTGTGTGCTGAAAACAAATCTACATATCGCTCCTCTTACTTTTCAATCATGGTTGTTTTTTGAATTGTCCAAAAATTTGGCCACTATTATATGTCGTTACATTTTACTTTCGTTTCTCATTTATCCTGGTCGGATAACTTTCTTATCGGCTCAAAATCAGTTTAACTGCATCTATCAGATCTTCGCTAAATCCCTCAAGATCGTCAAGTGTGATTATCTTGTCCCTGACAAAATACGCAATATCCCATATAGCCGTAGATTTGCGAAGCTCAATCAAAACTCCGGGATGTTTCTTGTCCTGTTTAATTCTTTTTTCCAGTTCCCAGAAATGATCAGAGGCATTTCCCGGGGATGTAAGTAAGTTGACATACTCTTGGTTAAGTTGTTCCATATAGTGTTCCTGCCAGTCTGAAACACACTCACGATATAACTTCCAATCAGCTTTGGATATTTCCATCTTCATCATCCTCCTAAATGCACCTTTTTATCAGATGTTTTCTCACCGGATATCGTAATTATCTTAATAATATTGGAAAGCAATGCAGCTCCCGTTATTTTGCAATTTTCATGAATTTATCATACCATAATTATTGTAGTTGTATGATATAGGCTAACTCATTATAAACAATAAATGCTCTTGTTCTACTTATACTACCAAATTTCCAGCGGCATTTCAATTTGCATTATGTGATTTGGGCTTTTGTTTTAACTGTCATCCAGCCAATATCAATCGACCGGCACATCTGCATAGACGTTTAGATTGATCCATAATTATATGTCCATCTCACGCATTCTGTTATTTACCGTGTACTTTTTCTCTCACACATAAAAATTAAAGCCACCAACCACCTATCGTTTAAGCAGTTAGCGGCTTTATATCGCCTTATATTTATTACCGGAGCACGTCAGTGTTGTAATTTCATTATATTCCTCGTATACATAATTGTAAGGCTTACCAACTATTGACTGGAAGCGGTCTCTTGTCTCTCTCGCTTTTTCTATCAAAAAATCTTCTGATATGACGTATTTCACTCTGTAATCAGTAATTAAAATACTTTTTAAAATATTCGCACAATTCGTGTATGATAATATTATAATTTTAAAAAAGGAGGATTTCCAATGATTTGTATTAAGAATGGAACACTTCACACAGCAGTAACAAGGGAGACCTTTGTCGCTGACATTCTGATCGATAATGGAAAAATTGTAACGATCGGAAAGCATATCTCTTCTGAAAATGCTGAAGTAATCGATGTAACCGGGCTTCACGTGTACCCTGGCTTCATAGACGCACACTGCCACACTGGTCTTGATGGCTATGGAATCGGCTACGAGGGACAGGACTACAATGAACTGAATGACCCTGTCACTCCACAAGTGCAGGCTATCGATGGACTCAACCCATTTGATCCCTGTATGAATATGGCTGCAAAAGCCGGTGTTACCTGTTTTGCAACCGGTCCTGGCAGTTCCAATTCAATTGGCGGAACCTTTGCAGCTATCAAGCCTGTCGGTACTCGTATTGACAATATGATCGTAAAATTTCCCATTGCCATGAAATGTGCCTTCGGAGAAAATCCGAAGCGTTGCTATCAGAACCAGGGAATCTCCAGCCGTATGACAACTGCTTCCAAAATTCGTGAAGCATTACACACAGCAAAGCTTTATAAGGCGAAAAAAGAAGCAGCCGGTGATGATATTTCCAAACTTCCATCTTACGACCAGAAATCAGAGGCTCTGATTCCGGTATTGAATCGCCAGATTCCGTTAAAGGCTCACGCACATCAGGCAAACGATATTTTTACTGCGATCCGCATTGCTAAAGAATTTGGTGTCGGACTGACTCTGGAACATGTAACAGAGGGACATATGATCGCAAACGAGCTTGCAAAAGAGAAGTTTCCTCTTGCTGTTGGTCCTACCTTTGGTCATGCCACAAAATTTGAGCTTCAGAATAAGACCTGGGAGACCCCCGGAATTCTTGCAAAAGCAGGCTGTCATGTTTCCATTATCACAGATGCACCAGTAATTCCCCTCCATCATCTCCCTCTCTGCGCAGGATTTGCAATCAAAGCCGGAATGGATGAATTCGATGCTCTTCGTGCTGTAACAATCAACCCTGCTGAACATATCGGTATCGCAGACCGCGTTGGCTCCCTTGAAGAGGGAAAAGATGCTGATATCGTTATCGTAGACGGCAACCCATTTGATGTGACTGGTGTGATCAGACATGTGCTGATTGACGGTAAGAAAGTGGAATGATACTTCCTGCACTTTCCAGAAAATCACTTTATCTACCGGAAAAGAATATAGTTCTGCATGACGAGCTGCGCCGATATATGCTTCTCTGCCGCTTTGTTCTTGACAAAGGCTTTCAGTTGCATCGGATTTTTTGTAATCATAGCAAAACCTCCATGTATCGCAGCACCTTGGGCTTCACGCGAAGCTGGTCTGCGTACTGCATCAGTTTGTGAATGTTCTTATCCTTGGACGCTGCATAGCGTTTCATAGCTTCTCCGACGATCTGAACATCGCTGCCGCTGCCGCGCAGGATGTCACACAGCGTCCGTTCCAAATCGTAAACACGAATTGGATTGCCGGAGGGGGATTCAATTTCAATTCTGCCAAACTCGTAATTCTCCGGCACAACGCGCTTGACAATTAAATTTTCCTGCTTCAAAGACGAGGCATTGTAGCCCTTGGGAAAGGTCATCGTATATTTCACCGGGATACGGTCTGAATAGCCCAGCAGATACAGAGCGGTATCGTGTGAGCAAATCCCACGCCCATACTTGCGCTGCAAGAGGTAGAAATCGTCCTCCCATGCGCTGCTCAGCACATACAGGCTGCGCCCGAAGCGGTACATCTCGCCGCTCTTAACAAACTCCTGCAAAACGTTGCGGTGCAGTCCGGCTTCCGTCACCTGCGCGGCGGTGATCGTGCCGTCCTCCGACGCTTCCAGCAGTTCTTCGATTTTCTTCTTGGCGGTCATGCTTCTCACCTCACTGTTGACAATCACACATTAAATTGTTTAAAAATAATGTGTGTATGTCATGGAAGGTACAAGGCTTTGTCCTGTTCCTGTCCCCGCATACGTTTTTTCAGGCTTCCGTACTTAGCGTACAACTGATCCTTTTCTTCGGACAGTCTGGAATATTCCTCGCGCAGATACTTTTCCTTGTCACGGGATTTTTTGTATCACCTTTCCAATTTTTGTAAAAAAGAGATCTGGAAGAATCAGCTTGCTGCCAATGCCTTCTGGATCAGTTTTTCAAACGATTCGGAAAATCTTTCATCATCTTCCTTCGTTCTTTTCTTCGGACCTTTCAGATGTGCTTTGTTGGAACTTCTCCGTGCCTTTTTATTCAGATGCCGTTCCATCAGCATCCGGTCAATGTTATCATTTGTGTACCATTTTCCGGATTGATGAATCGCATAGGCTCCCTTTCCCAGTGCCATTGCCGCCACACCATAATCCTGTGACACAACAATATCACCTTTACGACAGATACTGATCAGCTTATAATCGACAGCATCTGCTCCGGCTCCTACAAGCATTACTTCACTGTAAGCAGACGACAGTACATGATTGGTATCACACAACAGCGTGACAGAAACTTTATATTTTCTCGCCTTATCTTCTATGATATCTACTACCGGACAGGCATCCGCGTCCACGTATATATGCATTATTTTCTCCTTTGTCCATACTATAAAAACAGACTTTGCTGCTCATACTCTGCCTCACGTTTTAACATCACCGGTGTATGCTGCAACAGCTGTTCCATTTTTTTATCATCGAACCAGTCTGCAAGCTGTTCTTTTTCCAGAATCAACGGCATCCGATCGTGTGTTTTTTCCATGGAGGCATTGGCCTTTGTTGTTAAGATCACAAATCTTTTTTCATTCTCAAACCAGTCACAAAAACCCGCCATATATAACACCGGAGCATCTGGCCTGGTAAATGTATTCTTTTCCTTTAACCGGTTCCACTCATAAAATCCGCTCGCAGGGATCAGTATGCGATGATACAGAAGCCCATTTCGAAAAGCTATTTTGTCCATAACAGATTCTGTCCGCGCATTAATGACAAGATTGTTTCCCTTTGCTAAAGGATACCCCCATTTGCACACATCTAATTTTAAGCCTCTTTCAGATTTTTCTATAACCGGGGCAAATTCTGTTGGCCGGATATCACCCGAAAACTGCTTTTTACGGATTCTTTGGTCTACATACCTGACTACTGTTTCAATTTTCTCTGCCATATCCGAATCAATATAATATCTTCCACACATTTCTAATTCCTCATATATTTGAAAAGGCATGCCCGGATTCTTGTGCATCCCTTTCAGCTTTTCATCCTATGAATCTGTTCTTGTTCCTTATTATACCTGCAAAAACAGATTGCTACAATCGGTTTTATATTCCGTCAAAATGGAGCTGGCTGTTTAACCAGAAACAAAGAATGTGCCTTGGCACATTCTCGCGCCTGCGGCGGTCGCTTGCGACATC
>ERZ839767.658-NODE-658-length-58959-cov-52.018640_pt1 | contig 58959 bp, 34 predicted proteins | sample MGYA00519879_ERZ839767 | MGnify/ENA primary metagenome ERZ839767 (study PRJEB31850, sample SAMEA3708852) | human gut metagenome | biome: human gut; feature: human-associated habitat; material: faeces | place: China | collected 2014 ... | reverse complement strand
ACCGAACCAGTCGAGCTCGATCCCTGGCAGCCCCTCACCCGTCGCTGCCGCTGACATATTCCGCCCATTGGCCGCGGCTGAAGTGCTCCTATGTTTTGCCGACTTCTCACAGAGTGAGCAAAACATAGGAGCACTTTAGTTATCCACAGAGTTATCCACATCCTCAGCAAGCTAGAACCACATACCCCGTTTTTCATGGCGAACAAGCGACCGCTACGCTACGGTGGCGTTATGAACAGCGGATTTCCCACCCCGCCACCCGGCGTATTCGACGATGAACCACCCGGCTGGACCAACAATGCCGCGGCACCGAGTGCTGCGTCCACGCACGCCGTCAAGCCCGAGCCATACTCACCACCGCGTATGGCAACCCCCACTGCGCCCGCTATGAGCGAAACCCTCACCCAACGTAAGCGGGAAATTCTTAAACGATGCACGGACGCCGCGCAACAGCTCGGAAAGCCTGTGCTCTTCGGCATGACCACATCGCTGATACTGCAATCCGTGCCACTTCCCAAGGATTGCGATCTCAATGCCACCGAGCTCCATACCGTCTCCGACTCGCATCGCACCCGGATACGCGCCGTCGTTCCGCCAACAACACCGCACATCTGGAAACCGCTAAGCACCGCGCACAATGCACGTATCAACAAGCATGTGCACGCGCTGGATCTGGTACATACTTGGGCGCAGCTCGCCGCTCACATGTCATTGGAATCATTGGTCATACTTGGCGACGCAACCCTTACGGCAATAGCGCGCAAGCCGAGCCTATCGGGCGGCCGCACCGCCGACGAAATTTATCAGGACTTTGTGCGGCAGGTCAGCGAACTTCCGAAATTCAACGCGAAAGCCACATGCATGATCGCACTTGAATTTATTGCACCGCGCGTGGATTCTCCGATGGAATCAGAGACCCGTATCACAACCACGCAATACGGGCTTCCACGAGCCGTGACAAATTACACAGTGCCCGGCGCGACGTTCAGCAATGGTGCGCCGATAACACTCGATCTCGCTTGGCCCGAATTCCGCGTCGCCATCGAATATGACGGCGATCATCATCGCACAGACAAGGCCCAGTGGCGGCGAGACAACGACAAGCGCGAACTGTTACGGCATCATCATTGGATCGTCCTCATCGCCACCGCCGCGAATATGGCTGATGAACCGTCTCAAGCCGAACTCGCCTACCGAGCCGGGCGACAGCTGGCGTTGCGAGGCTCCATATTCGATTTCACCTTGACAGCGACGCCGCTCAATGAACTTGCCCGGCGGAAACGACGGAAATCCACCGGGGCGCACTGAGCTGACATCGATACGATTGCGCGCGCTTGCTGCAACGCATATGCCATTCATCGCACCCCATTTGGTCGCGTGGCCCCGACCGCATGGCACTGTTGTGTGTCACACGCCATGTTACGTCCGGCGAATCCGCACATCATCTGCGTTGCGTACTGCCATATTATGCGGTTCGCGATATACGTCACGGTGTCCGATGTCCTGGTAACGACGTCAATCGATTTATGTGTGTACCGGGCCAGATTTCGTTGTCCCGGTTCTCCATTTCGCCTCTTTTTGAGCAACCGGGACAGAAACACCCTCGAAAAATCGCCAATTCGGCCCTACCGCACAATATCCGCCATCACACATCGGCGGAATTCCGGGCTTCTGGATTTGCATACATTGAGCGCTCACGGGATGGTCTGTCCCGGTTCCCAAAAAGAGGCCAAAATCACGAACCGGGACAACGAAATCTGGCCCGGTTCGCACGTCAATCGGTTGCCGTCACCACCGGGACACCGACTGCGCATAGATAAGATGCTTCAATGCTTAACAGGCATGCGACCATACCGCGATAGCAACGTTTCGCTGGAAGTAGAGGAATCAAGCAGCACCCCCCAAACCGGAAGCATGGAGGAATCCTGCAATGCTCCGAATCACCGCGCCCCGTGCTTGGTGTGGCGGATCACGGCTTCGAGCGGCGTGGATGTAGCTGGACAGCAGCGTAACTTGCGTTGCATGATGCGGCCCAAAACGAAGAAACCCGGCGGAGGGGGCCGCCGGGTGAGAGAGAAGAGAGAAGAAGGGTTCAGTTATGGGGTTCGGAAGAACCTCGCCACCGGTATGAACTTCATTCCGTTGACATCTTCTATATAACCGTCTCTTTCTTGGGGATTCGATGTGCTTGTCTGAGAAAAGTCTTGGCAAACTGTGACGGGTTTGTAACGCCGCCCGACAACCGGCCTCGCATTGTCGGGGCTAGGCCGCACATACGGCAACGGGCCACCCCGCAACACTTCATGTGCGAGGTGGCCCGTCAGCTACGAGCTAGCAATGCCGAATCACTCGGCGGCGAGCTTGGCCTTCTCGGCGGCCAGACGTTCGGCTTCGGCGGCACGGCGAGCAGCCAACGCTTCATCGAAGCGAGCCAGCTCCTCTTCCACGGCCTCGGTCGGAATCTTGGCGAAGATCGGTGCGGGCTTAGGCACCATGGCGCCGACCTCGATTGCCTCGCTCTTCCACGGGTGCACGTTCACACCGAGCTCGTAATCGCCGGTGATGATCGGGTACGTGAAGCCGGGCTTGTCGAGATCCTCGACTTCCTTGAGCTCAGGCAGCGGCGAGAAGGTGCCGGTGCCGCCGAGCGCCTCCCACACCTTCTGTGCGGAGTGCGGCAGGAACGGCGCGAGCAGGTGGTTCGCGTCAGACACGGCCTGAGCGGCCACGTGCAGCACGGTGCCGAGACGAGCCTGGTCGTCCTTAATCTTCCACGGTTCGGTGGCGGAAATGTACTTGTTGATGTCGCCGACCACACGCATCGCCTCGGACAGGGCGTGCTTCTGGTGGTGGGTTTCGATGGAGGAGCCGACCACGTCGAACGCGGCGGAAGCCTCTTCCAGAAGGCCACGGTCTTCGTTGGTCATCGAATCCTCGTCCAGCGGCGGAATCTCGCCGAAGTTCTTGTTGATGAGGTTGGCCACGCGGTTCACCAGGTTGCCCCACGAGGAGGCGAGCTCCTCGTTGTTGTGGCGCACGAACTCGGCCCACGTGAAGTCGGAATCCGAGGATTCGGGGCCGGCCACGGAAATGTAGTAGCGCACGGCATCCACGGGGTAGCGGGCGAGGATGTCCTTGACGTAGATCACGATGCCGCGGGAGGAGCTGAACTTCTTGCCTTCCATGGTCATGAACTCGCTGGCCACCACCTGCTCAGGCAGGTTGAGCGGACCCATCGGGCCGGTTTCGCCGCCCTTGGAGCCCTTGCCGTTGTACGCCAGCATTTCGGACGGCCAGATCTGGGAGTGGAAGGTGATGTTGTCCTTTCCCATGAAGTAGTAGGCCGGGCAGCTCGGGTCGTTCCACCATTCGCGCCACTTCTCCGGGTCGCCCTGACGGCGGGCCCATTCGATGGAAGCCGACAGGTAGCCGATCACGGCGTCGAACCACACGTACAGCTTCTTGTTCGGGTTGTCAATCCAGTCCTTCACCGGCACCGGGATACCCCAGTCGATGTCACGGGTGATGGCGCGCGGCTTAACTTCCTTGAACAGGCCGAGCGAGAAGTTGATGACGTTGGTACGCCAGCCCTTGCGGGTCTCCAGCCACGCCTTGTTGGCTTCGGCGAGCGCCGGCAGGTCGAGGAAGTAGTGCTCGGTCTGCTCGAAGCGCGGGGTTTCGCCGTTAATCTTGGAGACGGGGTTGATGAGCTCGTCCGGGTCGAGCTCGTTGCCGCAGGCGTCGCACTGGTCGCCACGCGCACCTTCGGCGTGGCAAATCGGGCACTCGCCCTCGATGTAGCGGTCGGGCAGGGTGCGGCCGGTGGACGGGCTAATCGCCACCTGCTGGGTGCCCTTGTAGATGTAGCCGTTCTCCAAGCACTGCTTGAACATCTCCTGCACCACGTGCTCGTGGTTACCGGTGGTGGTGCGGGTGAACAGGTCGTAGCTCAGGCCGAGGTCGCACAGATCCTTGGCGATCACGCGGTTGTAACGGTTGGCCAGTTCCTGGGCAGTGAGACCTTCCTTCTCCGCCTCGACGAGAATCGGGGTGCCGTGCTCGTCGGTGCCGGACACCATGAGCACATCATTGCCCTTCATGCGCTCGTAGCGCGCGTAGACGTCGGAGGGCACACCAAATCCCGCGACGTGGCCGATATGACGGGGGCCGTTTGCATACGGCCAAGCAACATTCACCAAAACATGACTCATAAGGCTTGATTATCCGGCGCGGCGGGGACACGCCCGGATAGCCGCCGCGCCGCCATCCTCATCCCACTCACCTATCCACCCGCAACTTCCCCACATACTTATCTGTACACCTCTTGCGCGCTTATCCACATACGCATTCGCACACGTATCCGCGCACCCATCCGTACGCACGCCCACGCACATCCGCACACACTTCCGCCTGCCAATATCCACCGAGTTATCCACATCATTTGCACACCTAGTAAAGTTATGCACTTATCCACCGTTTTCGCCTATCCGGTGGCGCGCAAGCCGCATTTCTGCATATTGTTCGGTCATGGATATCACAGCAGGTCCGATGACGGACATCACAACAGTCGCCTCGCCGGCAACCGCGCAGCCTGCGGTGCCGCCGATACTGTTTACCAAGGATCTGCCGGGACCGCTCAGCCTTAACCGTCTGGCCGCCTTCGGCGCGTTACGTAAGCTCGACGATTCCGCCGGCTACTGGATCGAGCATTCGGGCACACTGTATGGTCGCGCAAAAATCGTCGCGGAGGTCGCCCCGTTTGGCACTGTGGTGTGTTCGATGACCGCCGCTTGGGTATGGCTGGGAGGCCCCGACTTTCCGAGTACCATAGACGTGATTTCCACATCGCACTTCCGCTCGGCATCCGTCAGCCGCCGCATCCGCGTATTCAAAAGATTGACGTTGCCGGAGCAAATCATCAAGCTCGGCGGGCTGCCTGTCACCACGCCAGCCCGTACGGCTTGCGACCTGGTGATGAGTCCTGAAGACATCCCCGATCCTTCCACCGTCAACGCGCTGGTGTGCCAGCTGATGTCCGCGTACCAGTTTCGGCCAAACGACTGTCTGCAAATCGTCAAGGAGCATCGGCATCACAAGTATGCCGGACGCGCACGCATGTTTTTTGAATCGGTGCAGAAGGAGATTGACGAACCGGCTTTGGAGCAATGCGCATGACGAGGGGATTCATCGCCAAAGGACATCGCAGAGGCCGCCATGCCGCTCACCGTTTACGGCATTTGCGGCAGGCGCAACGGTTGCCTCGCCACGCGGCGGCGGCACACTCATCCGAATCCGCATCGCGCGCAATCTCGGATATGACCGCGCCGCCTGAACCGCCCATCAGACTTACGCCCGCGGTGGCATGTTCGCCCGATACGGATGTTGCCGTGCTCTGGCACATCGCATATCACGTGCCCGAACTGCGTAAATGGCTGGTTGCCAATCCCAAAGCCGACGCGCCTTTGCTGGAATTGGTCTCGCAGCGTGGTGGGCCCGGGGTCCGGCAGGCGTTGGAAATATTGTTCGAGTCGATGGAAGCGTAACGGGGAGATAATCGCCGGCTGCTGCGCTATCCCTTGATTTTCAGCACAGCCGCATACACCTGCTTGCGATTGGCCAACGATCCGTCAGCCAGTGGATGCTCCTGCACCACTTGCGCGATGGCGTCCTTGATACGCAGGCCGTCCTCCAAAGCACGGTCGATGGAGAGCACGGCCATGTCATCCACGCTCAACGTGCTGGGCGCGGCCGCTTCGGCCTCCTCGTTGGACGCGCCGCCGATGACCAGCACTATCTCGCCACGGGGCGGATCATCAATCACACTTTGGTGAATCTCGTCAATCGGGCCGCGACGAATCTGCTCATAATCCTTGGTGAGTTCGCGGCACAGGGCCATCGGGCGATTCGGGCCGAACGCGTCCAGCAGATCGTCCATCGAATCGGCAATGCGATGAGGCGTCTCGTAGAACACGATGGTGCGGCGTTCGGGCAACAGCGTGCGCAGATACTGCACGCGCTCGGAATGCTTTCGCGGTAGGAAGCCTTCGTAGCAGAAGCGGTCGGTGGGCAGGCCGGAGAGGGCGAGCGCGTCGAGCACAGCGGAGGGGCCGGGCGCGCAGGTGACGGGCAGACCGCGTTCGATGGCACGGCGCACGATGGCCAAGCCGGGGTCGTTGATGGTGGGCATGCCGGCATCGGACACGACGAGCACGGTGGCGCCGGTTTCGACCTGGTCGAGCAGGCCGTCGGCCTTGTCGCGCTCGTTGTGGTCGTGATAGGCGATGACGCGACCGTTCACATAGACGCCGAGGCGACGGGCGAGATCGTAGAGGCGGCGCGTGTCTTCGGCGGCCACGATATCGGCCCGTTCCAAGAGGGCCACCAGACGGGCTGAAGCGTCGCCGACATTGCCGATCGGGGTGGCGGCGAGCACCACGGTGCCGGCGGGGATGGTCACGGCCGATTCGCGGGATTGGGCGACGGCGGATTCGCCGGCATGAACTTCATCATTGCGTTCAGGCACTTGCGTCACGCTACCGTCAGCGTCATACTGCTCATTCAACTCATCTGCGCTTGTCATACTCCCAGTATTGCCCATGCCACAGAGCAATCCACGACAATCCATGGCGAAATCGAGGCATTCTCCCTTTGCAGGGGCTGATTTCACATGTTCCGGAGGTCTACTTCCGTTTCAAGGGGCTCCTCATCCGGTGAAGCACCAGTACAAACGGCTTTGACGCAACGCTATTCCGCCATTTTGGCGGCGTATCTACTTGACCATCAGCCCCTCGAAACGCAAGTAGACCTCCGGCAAACCCCAAATCAGCCCCTTGAAACGCGAGATGGCAGAATTTCAACGAAAACAAAATGAAAAGACCCTCTGCGGTGGAATGAATGCAGAGGGTCTCGTGGAGCTGACGGTAGTCGAAACCGCGACCTCTTCGATGCGAACGAAGCGCTCTACCAACTGAGCTACAGCCCCTTGGATGTTACTTTGCTCCGCAAAGCAACTCGCAACAATATAGTACGGAGTACGGTCAAACGCAATTTGACGCCGAAGTGTCGCACGCGTGTCGACACGGTAACGTTTCGGTGTCGCAGACGGGGCAAGTCACCCACACCGCTCCGCATGGATACCGCGGCGGCACCCGGCAACGCCATCACGTCTCCAGCACGCCCAACACCTTCTTCTCGTTGTAGAACGCGAACACGATGCCGCCCAAGCCGCACAGCACGGCCGCGCACACGGCGGCGATGCGGTAGCCCGCGCCGGACGCCATGCCGATGGTGGAGACGCCGGTGAACAGCAGCATGGCCACGGACTGGCCCATCTTCATCGCAAAGGTGCGGGCCGCGTAGAACATGCCCTGACGGTCCTGGCCGGTGGTCTTGGAACTGGCGTCGGCGATATTCGCCACGATGGCCTGCGGCAGGATGCCGAACGCGGCCATCGGAATCGCGCCGACCACCGAGAGCACCAAACCCTGGGCCATCGCCGGAATGAAGCCGAGCACGGCCGAACCAAGGGCGCCGGCAAATGCGAACGCACAGGTGAAGATCACGAAGGCAACCAGCAGCAGCCTCTTCTTGCCGACCTTATTGGCCAGAATATTGACCGGCAGATAGAACAGCACAGAGACGCCGGTCATGAGCACGAAGTAGATGGTCGTGGTGGTTTCCGGCAGCTTGAGCAGGCTGGTCACGAAGAACGGCAGACCGGTCTGGAAGGTGGTGATGGCCACCCAGTAGACCACGTCGGAGCATACGAACTTGCGGAATTCGCCGTCGCCGAACGTCTGCTTCAGGGATTCGATGGTCGATTCGGAGGTGGGATGGGAGTTGACGTAGTCCTTCTCGCGGATGGCCAGCGGCGGCACCAGCATGCACACGAACGCCACGGCGGCCATGATGGTGAAGGTCACGCGGATGGCGGTGATGCGGCCCATCATCGGCACGAACGCGCCCCAAATCACCGGCGCCACGTACGCGATGGCCGTGCCGGCCACCCAAGTGAAGGAGATGGCGGTGGAGATGGTGAGTTGCTGCTTGGAGTCGTGGCCGAGTTCGGCGATGAGCGCGTTGTACGGCGTGCAGTAGAACGTGAGGGCGATGTAGTAGCCGATCACGGTGACGAACAGGAACGCCGCGTTCACCCAGCTGGTGCCGTTGATCGGGCTCCAGAACACGAGCACGGTGACCACCGCGAGCGGCAGGGCGGCGAATTTCAGGAACGGCATACGGCGGCCGGATTTGGCGTCGCAACGGTCGGAGAGAGACGCCACGGCCGGGTCCACGAACGCGTCGAAGAATCGGGCGAAGGCGGTGATGCCGCCCACCACGGTCACGATGCCGAGAACGACCAGGCCCTGCGGCACGAATACGGTCTGACCTTGGGAGATGGTCTCCTGGTCAGGTTGGTAGAAATACACGAGCCAGTTGGAGATGATGCCGGAAAGCAGCGCCCACCCGAACTGGCCGACCGCAAACGCCCACACTTTGGCGATGGGGAGATCTCTGATGGCTGACTTCGCCGGTGCAACTTGCGCACCCGTTACACTTGCTGTAGTCGCATTGCCCATTCTCACAACCTCCGAATCAACATTGACACAGTGTCAAAATCCAGTATACACCGGCACACCATGCGTTCTACGATAGTGGGCATGACAAGTCTGACCGAGCAACTGCCATACGTATACGCTTTTCCTGATGCGTTGGGGACCGGATTACTGGTGCACACCGAGAGCGTATTGGACGATGAGATACGCGATCGTATTGGCTCGTTCATCCATGAATATGAGGTTGTATTATCTCGATTCCGCGATGATTCCATCGTCGGCCGGATGCGCACGGCCGCACATGGCGGCACGTTCGATTTTCCCGACTGGGCATCGGGTCTGTTTGGCCTGTACGACCGCCTGCTTGCGGCAACCGATGGGGCGATCGACCCGTGCGTGGGCGAGGATTTGATTCGGCTTGGCTACGACGAGTCGTATTCGTTTGCGGCTACGCCCGATGCCGCCGAACATGCAGGCGCGATCCACGGACGAGCCGTTTGGTCAGCCGACGTTGAGCGGCACGGCACCACACTTATCACCCACAGCCCAGTCGCGCTCGATTTCGGTGCGTGCGGTAAGGGGTATTTGGTGGATTTGCTTGCGGGGATGTTGGGTGATGGCGCGGGCCACCCTCAACCCATTCAATACGTCATCGACGCCGGGGGTGATTTGCTAGTGCACACGGACGAACCAATCACCATCGCCCTTGAAGATCCTGCCGATCCGGCCAACGCCGTAGGTGCGGTCGAAATCAGCCAAGGTGCATTCTGCGCGAGCTCCCCCAGCCGCCGCCACTGGTCTGACGCCGCAGGTCACCAACTTCACCATCTGCTCAACGCCATCGACGGACTACCGGTTGACGATGTAGCCGCCACATGGGTGGCCGTCACGCCGCCATCGAGCACCATAACCACGAAGACATCGACGCATGGCAGCAATGCCTCGACAACGGCAAACCGCGATACCGACGATTCGTCGAACACCGTTGCAGCACACGTCCCTGTCACACTGGCCGACGGACTCGCCACAGCCCTGTTCACTACCTCGGCCGCCCAGTTACGCGCTCACTTCGATTTCGAATGCGCCATCCTCAACGCCAATCGTGCCGCCGCACAATCCCCCAATTTTCCGGGCGGTTTTTTCACACATTAATGTACGAAATCATCAGTATCACATCCAGTGGAGCATTCCCTCGGGTGGACCGATGGGTTGCTCCCCTCAGTCAGCTACGCTGACAGCTCCCCTCGGAGAGGGGAGCCGAGTATAGCTAATCCGCTAATCCGCTAACGCAGGAAACAATCCGTCAGTCAGCGAGCGCGAACTGGCTGTTGTAGAGGTCGGCGTAAAAACCGCCCGCCGCCAGCAGTTCGTCGTGCGTGCCGCGCTCGATCACGTCGCCGTGGTTCATGACGAGGATCATGTCGGCGTCGCGAATCGTGGAGAGGCGATGCGCGATCACAAAGCTCGTACGGCCCACGGTCAGCGCATCCATGGCCTTCTGAATCAGCTCTTCAGTACGGGTATCGACCGAGGAGGTGGCCTCGTCGAGAATCAGAATCGGCGCGTCCTGCACCATCGCGCGGGCGATGGTCAGCAGCTGCTTCTGGCCCTGGGAGAGCGACGACTTGTCATCGAGCACGGTGTCATAGCCGTCCGGCAGCGAGCGGATGAAGTGGTCGAGGCCCACGGCCTTGCACGCATCCTCGATTTGCTTGTTGGTCACGCCAGGCTTGGAGTAGGCGATGTTCTCGCGCACAGTGCCACGGAACACCCACGTATCCTGCAGCACCATGGAGAACTGGTCGTGCACGTTCCAGCGCGGCACGGACTTGGTGTCCACGCCGTCAATCGAAATCGAACCGCCGGAAATCTCGTAGAAGCGCATCAGCAGGTTGACCATGGTGGTCTTGCCGGCACCGGTCGGGCCGACGATGGCGACCTTCTGACCGGCCGAGACTGAAGCGGAGAAGTCGTTGATAATCGGCTTGCCCGGCTCGTAGCCGAACTGCACGTGGCTGAATTCCACGTCGCCCTTCACTTCGTGGCCGTTGGTCCCAAGCAAAGCGGACTTGTCGGATTCGTCCTCCATCTCCGGCTCTTCAAGGAAACCGAACACGCGCTCGGCGGCGGCCGCGCAGCGCTGCAGGTTCTGGAAGGCCTGCGCAAACTGCGAAAGCGGCTGAGTGAACAGGCGGACATACATCATGAACGCCACGATCACGCCGAACTCGATCTGCCCGTCGAGCGCGAGCGCCGCGCCCACCACGCACACCACCACGTAGCCGAAGTTGCCCACGAAATTCATGAGCGGCATCATCAGGCCGGAGAGGAACTGCGACTTCCAGCCGGACTCGTAGAGGTCCGAGTTGTACTTCTCGAAGCGGCGGATCGAATCGGCCTCGCCGTTGTATGCCTTGACGATGAGGTGACCGGCGTACATCTCCTCCACGTGGCCGTTGACGTCACCCAGCGCCATCTGCTGCCGGGCGAAGTACTTCTGGGAGGACTTCATGATGGCCATCATGATGATCAGGCCGATGAGGCTGGCACCGATGGCGCACAGGGTCATGATCACGTTGTTGTAGAACATCATCACCAGCGCGCCCACGAACAGCGTCACCGAGGTAATCAGCGAGCCGAGCGACTGGCCCAGCGTCTGGCCGATGGCGTCCACATCGTTGGTTATGCGCGACAGCACGTCGCCGTAGCTAACCTTGTCGAAGTATTTGAGCGGCAGTTTGTTGATTTTGACCGAGATGGACTCGCGCAGTCGCTGGGCGGTGCGCTGGGTGACGTTGGCCATCATCCAGCTTTGCACGTAGCCGAGCACGGCGTAGCCCACGTACAGGGCCACCAAAGTCCAGGCGATGTGGCCCACCGTGCCGAAATCTACCGAGTTCATCACCGGTCTGCCGTTAACGATGGCGGGCAGACCTTTGACGATCTCGTTGGTCATGTCCTTGAGCTTGTCCGGGCCGACGATCTGGCAGACGGTGCCGGCCGCGCCCAGGATGAGCGCGATGATGATGACGGGAAGATAGTTGCGGCAGTAGTTCACGAGTTTGCCCATGACTTTGCCGAAATCATGGGGCTCTTCGACGGCACGCCTGCCGCCCATTGGTCCTCTTGGCATTTGTTTTACTCCTTAAAAGTCCGTATTGACCTCCCTCTGATGAAGGAGGTGGCGCGAAGCGCCGGAGGGAGAGAAGCCGTACGCGACTACCCCTCAGTCAGCTGTGCTGTTTTATTCGCTCGCTTATCAGCTCGTCTTCGCCTGGGAACAGCCCACTGGGCTGTTCCCTTTACGGCTCAGCCCCTGACATGGGGAGCTACCGCTGCCGCCCCCCTACGCCGTAAGCTCCGACTGGCTGAGCTGGGATTCGGCGATCTGGCGGTATACGTCGCAGTTGTCGAGCAGTTCCTTGTGCGTGCCCTGACCCACGACCTTGCCGTCGTCGAGCACGACGATGCGGTCGGCGTTCATGATGGTGCCGATGCGCTGGGCCACGATGAGCTTGGTGGAATCCTTGGCCTCGCGGGCGAGCGCGTCGCGCACTTCGCGGTCGGTCTTGAAGTCGAGCGCGGAGAACGAGTCGTCGAAAATCAGGATTTCCGGGTGACGGTACACCGCGCGCGCAATCGACAGGCGCTGCTTCTGGCCGCCGGACACGTTCGATCCGCCTTGGGCGATCGCGGCGGAATACCCGCCGTCCATGCGCGCCACGAACTCGCTGGCCTGCGCCACGTCGGCGGCGGCCCTGACGCGATTCAGCTGCTCGGCCGGTATATCGGCACCTTCCGCGGCCTCGCCAGCGGCGATCAACGCGGCCTCGCGCTTGCGCCCGGCCGGGGTGGAGGTATCGGCCATCTCGACCTCCGCCGGGTCGCCCGGCTGATCGCCGTAGCTCACGTTGGAGGCCACGGTGCCCTTGAACAGCACGGACTGCTGCGGCACGTAGCCGATCTTGTCGCGCAGGGCCTTCAGGTCGTAGTCGCGCACGTCCACGCCGTCGACCAACACCTGGCCTTGGCTGGTGTCATAGAAGCGCGGCACGAGATTGATAAGAGACGACTTGCCGGAGCCGGTGGAGCCGATGAACGCCACCGTCTGGCCCTGCTCGGCGGTGAAGTTGATGCCTTCCAGCATCGCCTCGCGCGAATCCGGGTAGGTGAAGCTGACGTTGCGGAATTCCACGGTGCCTCGCTGACCGGTTTTGGCCACGTCGGCGGCGGTTTTGGTGCCGTTCTCGACGATCGGCTCGGTGTCGAGCACCTCCATGATGCGCTGCGCGGACACGTCGGCGCGCGGCCAGAGCACGAACACCATGCTCATGAGCAGGAAGCTCATGATGACCTGCACGGAGTAGTTGGAGAACACCACCATGTTGGAGAACACGGTGAGCTTGTCCTTGAGCCCGGCGGCGTCGATGAGGTAAGCGCCGATCCAGTAGACGGCGAGCATCAGGCCGTTCAGGACGGTGTTCATCAACGGCATCATGAACGCCATGACGCGGTTGGTGAACAGCTGGGTCTCGGTGAGGTCCTTGTTGGCCTTGGTGAATTTGGCTTCCTGGTAGTCCTCGGCGTTGTAGGCGCGCACCACACGCAGGCCGGTGAGGTTCTCGCGGGCCACGAGGTTGATGTTGTCGGTCAGGGCCTGCATGGCCTTGAATTTCGGCATGACCATGGCCATCATGATGACGATGGCCGCCAGCAGAATCACTACGGCGATTCCGGTGGCGAGCGTCCATTCGAAGCCTTCGCCGGCGATCTTGCACACGGCCCATACTGCCATAATCGGCGATTTGACGATGAGCTGCAGACCCATGGTGATGAACATCTGCACCTGCGTGACGTCGTTGGTGGAGCGGGTGATGAGGCTGGCGGTGGAGAACTTGCTCATTTCGGCCGGGCCGAAGGACTCGACCTTGCGGAATTCGAGCGAGCGCAGACGCTGGGTGAACGAGGCCGCCACGCGCGCAGCGATGTAGCCGGTGATGATGGCACACGCCGCGGATCCGAGCGAGATGAGCAGCATCTTGCCGCCGGCAATCCAAATGTCCTTCATGTGGCTGCCCGGCGTTTCGACCAGCGTGGTGATGTCTGACATATAGTCGGGCAGTTTCAGGTCGAAGTAGACCTGCCCGACGATGGTCACCAGAGCGATGAGCATCTGACCGATCTCCGCTTTGGAGAGGTATTTCATGATGCGAAGCATTGGTTTCCCCTTGTGTTGGTTGGGTTGGTTATTGGTTATTGACGATTGGTTCTTAAGTTGGCTGGGTTATCGGCGATTATCGGTTCACGATGTCTTAATAGTTTCTATTGTTTGATTACTTACACTGTGAGATATTACGCGCACTTCTGCATGTTCGCTGTGAGCGTCCTCAATTAGCCTTGCCGATTAGTTCTCCGCGCGCTTAGCTGCCATGTGTTCAGCCACGCGCTTGTCCCGCTCCACGAATGCCTCACGCACTTGTTCAGCCGTCGGCCGAGGCCGCCCCGGATGGCAAATCGACATATATGTGGTGAACTCAGACACCAGGTCAACGAATTCGCGCGTGCGCCGCTCCCCCATTTGCGAGAAAATCCAGCAAATTGCGGAACGCATTTCCTCTATCATCCGATGAGACTGCTCGCGCCCGGAATCAGTGAGATTCACGCGAATAATGCGCCGATCCTTGGAATCAATGTCACGCGTGACCCAGCCTTTTTTCTCCAGAGACGACAGCACAGTGGAGATGCGGCCGGAACTGGCCTGCAGCGCCGATGCCAATTGCGATGGCGTTTGCGTCCCCTTCATGGACAGCTCCCGGAGCACGAACTGCTCACCATGGGCTCCACGAGTGAATTCCCTCTGCATTGTCGAACGATTGCCCCACACGCTGGCATACAGTTCACTAACTGCTTCCTGCTCAAATCCCATAAGAGCACCATCCATTCCCATTCGCCACACGGCAGAGCGCCGCAAACATCCCAAGAATATCTCACACCGTAAACAATTCATTACTAGAAACTATTTTTGGAACGCATAATGCACACACTCCACGCTCTTTGATATTCTGAAAGCCGCATAGATATTCACTTCGGGGCGTCGTCTAAGAATATTTGCTGGGCCAACGGTAGCGACGTTGGCATTGTGCTCCATGAGGTATCTGGTCGAAAAGGCGGACGAAGACAGACCAGTTGGGCGGAGCGCGCCCATACTTCAAAACCATTGCAATTATTGGCTTTGACCATTTTCGTGGAGTCACGAAAATGGTCATGAAAAACATAAGGACACACCCATGAACCGCGACGAAATCACACGCAAAACCAGCGAACTCAGCACTATCGCACACACCACCGAGGACTCCAAAGTTGAGTATTGGTATGCACGCGAGCTAATGACCTATATGGGGTACGACAGATGGGAAAACTTCAGCAAAGCTATTACACGAGCCAAGCAAGCTTGCGACAATTCCGGCGTATCCGTTGAATCCCATTTCCGTGACACTACGCGAGACGTGACTCTCGGCAGCGGTGCCACCCGCTCCATCGCGGACGTCAAGCTCACCCGATACGCCTGCTATCTCATTGCTCAAAACGGTGATCCAAAGAAAGAAGAAGTGGCACTTCTCCAGAGCTATTTTGCCGTTCAGACTCGCAAAACGGAAATCATTGAGCAACGCATGGGAGAAATCAGCCGGCTCGCCGGCCGAGAGGCCCTTGCCACTGCAGAGAAGAAACTCTATCCGTATACCCAAATCACACACAACAAAACCGCACAAGAGCACATGTACACGCCCAACCACGCCGCAGAACGCCGGCAAGGATGTGATACAGGCCACAGAAAGCGTTGTACCGCCTAGGCAATGCAACAATTGTCCGCTATGCTCTGAAGGCAGATGGCGGCACGGATGCCATCCCAAAGAGGGGGTATGACCATGATTCGGGGTATGAACCTATGCAGCATCGCCGGCTGCACGCACGAAGCAGAAGAAGCGGGCATGTGCAACATGCATTTCACATCGGCGCTGGTTCACGGAGCGCTGCACTACACTGCGGGCGGACGTCCGTCGCACTGCTGAGCGCAACAACAAAGCAAAACAACCAGTAACGCTCAACGGCTTCCACATGTTCATGCTCTAATTGCATGTACTTGCAGACACAATGGCCGGTCTGAGCCAGCTGCCCTCGCATGGAGCAGCTGGCTCAGACCGGCCATTATTGTTGCTTTGTACTGTTTGCACTGTATTGCGCCTGCATTGCGCAAGCTCGGGCGCACTCGGGTGCACTCGCTGAGTGGCGTGAATCGCAGATTGCTCAATAGCAACGCAATCCACGCTACTCAGCAGTTGCCATGGTTATGCGCGGCGTTTGCGGATGACGAGCAAGGCACCAGCCGCAGCTGCCAGCACCACAACCACGACCGCAATGGCAGCCACGGCAACACCCGTATTCGAAAGGGGCGCAGCGCCATTAGCAGCCGGCTTATTCGTGGCAGTGTTACCGGGCTTAGCAGTGTTGCCAGGATTGTTGGTATCGCCGGGCTTCTGCTCTCCAGGGCCGGGAGTGACCTCCGTGGCCGTGACCGTGACTTCGAACGTCGCGTTCACGCCACGATAAGAGACGGTGATGGTCTTCGTGCCTGCGGTGGCAGAATCAAAGCCAGTGAACTTCAAATCACCATCAGTTGGATCAATCAGCTTGCGCAGCGTTTCGGTATCGCCGACTTTGTAAATGGCGGATACCTTCACATCGGCAGCGTTGAACTTATCGCCTACCTGATAGGAATCCTTGGTCACTTCCACAGCAAGCTCGGCCAACTGAGGCAGTTCGCCGAATGTCACTGTGTAGGTTTCCGCCGTGCCATCCTCAGCAGTTACAGTCACCGTGGCCACGCCGCTGTTCTCGGTCGAAGCCTGCTCCACCTGCACCGTAGCCTTCGCGTCAGCAGCAGTCGCCTCCACCGTCGGGTAAGAAGCAGCGTCTCCGGCCAGCGCACCGGCATATTCGGTGATATCCGCGGAGAATCCGTCAACCGTCTTGCCATCCACAGTCAGATCAGCAAGATTGGCGTTACTAGACGGCTGCGGCTTTGGCGTTGCTTCACCTTCGGCGATGCGTACTTCAGCGATCTTGGCATAGTCATTGCCATCGGCGTAGGTGAAGTTGAGGCGAATGCCCTTGGTGGCGGGCAGAGCGCTCACATCGGCTTCCGTCACGGCTCCAGCAGCACCATTCACAGTGACTGCCGGCAGCGTGGCATCAGTCCACGTGGCGTTGTCTTCAGCTAGGTACGATACAGTGAAGCTCTTCGGAGCGGCCTCGCCCTTGGCCTTATCCACCGCAACGCTGAGCTTGCCCAGCTGATATGCCTTATCGAAGGTGTAGCTGAGCCACGGCGAGGTGTCGCCGGTGCCCCAGTTCGACCAGTTGGTGCTCAGATTGTTGTCGCAAGTCAGGTCGGCCGTAGAAGCGGAGGCCCAGCTGCTGGCCGGCTCATACTTCGAGGCTGCGGCGGACGAGCAGAACAACCGGGCAAGGTTGCTTTCCACAGTCACGGTGAGCGTGGCAGTTACTGAAGAATCAGTGACAAGGCGTACCGTCACGGTTTGCTCGCCCAATTTGGTGGTGTCGAAGCCTTCCAACGTGTATTCATCTGGCTCCAGTACACGCGTTTTGCCATTGGTGAGCGTAGCGGTAACCGTCACGTCCTTATGCGCGAGCGTCTGCCTCTTGGCGATAGTGGCTTCAGGGCCCTTGGCCGCGATGGACTCCACAGCAGCAGTCTGCGAACCGAACGCAGTGCCGTTGAAGGCCACGGTGAATGCGCCGGCATTGCTGTTCGACGTGGCGAAGACACCGGCATCGAGCCCGGTTGCGTCCGCACCGGTCAGCGTTACCGTAGCGACATCCTGCCATTCATCGTTCGCGGAAGCACGCCAGTAGCCTTTCAGGGTATCGGTTGAGGTGCGCTCCAGCTTGAGTTGCACTTGGTCGCCGAAGCCGGCACCAACATGCGATGTTTCCTTATCGATGTAGCCATCGGCATTGGAATCGTACTGCATGTAAACGCCGCTTGGGCTGGCAAGTAACGTGGCATATCCCTTGCCGCCGTTAGCGTCAGCAAGACCGTTACGGATCACCAGACCGGCGCGCGGATCGCCATTACCGCCCAAGTCGAGCGGCTTGACCGTGGTTGCCAGCGTTTCGTTCACGTCCAGAGCATCAGGCTGGTACACCGCACTGCCCTCGTTGCGATCCGTCCAGACGCCACGATTGGCGTTGTCCGTAATCGTGAAGTCATAAGCACCGCCGGACGCAGAAACCTGGCACGCGCTGCCGCCCTTCCAATGAGCTTCCTTCCAACTTCCGGAAATCGGGTTGGAGCAGGAAACATCGATGGTTCTACGGAATGTACGGCCCGGATTGAAGTTACTGCTCTCGGCAAGAGTGCCCGTAATGGTGTAGGTTCCCGGCACATTGAATGCGTAGGTGTTACCAGCAGCCTTGGTCGACTTGCTGACTGCCGTACCGCCTTCCACATTCCATGTCACCTTGGTAGCAATGGTATCGTCGCCTTCCTTGACGTTGACGGTGTCCGGCAGAGTAACGGTTCCGCCCGTGTTCACGGTCTTCGGGAGATCATCGCCGGTTTCCACAGTCCAGTTGACCAGCTTGCCCTTGGCGCTACCATGGTTGCCCCAATAGCTCAGATCCCAACCGTCGGGCTCGCCTTCTTGAGCAGGATTGTGCATTTCGATGGTGCCGTTCTCACCGATGGTCAGCGGCAGCCAAACATAGGTGGAATCGGCTTTACCGGAATCCCAACGGTCACCAAGGTAGATGAAGTGACCTTTCTCCTGGTCTACTGCGAGCACACTAGCCGACTGCGAACCGAATGTGGTGCCGCGGGTATCGCCCACGGACAACAGACCATCCGCGCCTTCCGGCATGTTGTTGTACCACGTGTTCTCGTTGACATCGTCCTTTTCCACGCCACGGGTCCAGCTTCCCAGCATGGAGTCGGCGGTGTAGTAGGTCTGCTTGTTCGGGGCCCAGCCGGTTGCACCAGATGCGATGATGTTGTAACGCCCGTCATATTGGAATACGGCAGGAGCTTCCAGCGAACCATTTTGTTTGACGATTTGGAAATCTTCGCCACGCACCGGGGCATCCGTAGTAGCGTCTGCAAGAATGTATGGGTACTGCCCGTCAGCAGAGTACTGCTTTTGTCCCTCGGACTGGTCCACATTCGTGGTCTTGACTACATTGGTGTAATCATCGTTGAGCTTGGCGATGTACAGCGTGGCATTGGCTTCGGAAGAATACAGTACATAGGCACTGTCGTCCTTCGGGTCCACGAACACAGTCATATCGCGGCTGTCACCGTTCTCACCCCAGCTGGGGTTACCTGCGGCTTCTTTCCAATTGTTCTGGTTAGGCAAACGATAGGCGCCCACCATAGTGAACGGGCCCGCCGGATTGTCGGAAACAGCCACGCCCGCAAGTGCACGTGCATAGTTGGAACCGCCCGGCGTGGTGCTTCCATCGGAATGCCACCACAGCACGTATTGCTTGTTCTTCTTGTTGTAGATGATCTTCGGACGCTCGAAAATGCCCTGTACGGAATCAACCGCGCCATCACCATCCTGATCGGGGTTGGTGTTGAGGTACGGGAAGATTGCGTCGGCCTTGGCAGCGTCCACACTGCCGTCGGACTTGGTCAGGTTGTAGGCCTTGTCGAAGTAGGCGTAATCGGCATTGCTCTTATCCGTCAACTGAGATTTGCTGGTCACCGCACGCAGCGCCACACCAAGATCGGTCCAGTTGTATAGATCTGTCGACATATAAGCATGGACACCGGGGCTGTTGTCGTAACCGTTAGAACGGTCTTCGCCATACCAGTAGTAGGCGTCGCCAACCTTGACCACTTGGCCACCGTGCGCTTGGATGTGTGTGCCGCCATTATCATTGGCATTCTTGGCATACCAATATGGCTGGAAGTAATCGCTAGCGTTCTTGCCCGGATCGGCTGTGGGCTGGAACTTGGTGTATGCCGGCACTTGGCCGATGGTGGGCAGGTAATCCACACCTGCCGCACTGGCACTTGAAGCGGCCAGTCCGCATGACAATAGCGTTGCCGCGGCGGTAATTGCCGCGATAAGAGCGCCCTTGCCCTTATTGTTTATCTTCATTGATTTGGTTCCTTGATTGGTGATAACGGTTTTTTGAACAAACAGTTATGTCGCTATCCGCGAAGCCAGAAAAGGTTCGACAAATCAATATACCGATACTGAAAACTCAGTATTCAACTTGTCGGACCAATTATGCTCAAAGAGCGGAGGAACCGGCCGGCAATAGTCAATATTGCCGGCTTGTTCCTTCCCCCATTACTGTGCGAGGGTGCTATGCACGCTTGCGCAGCATGAACAGTGCACCCGCGGCAGCGGCCAGCAGAGCGACAGCGCCAGCGATGGCGGCAACATTGGAACCGGTGTTGGCCACCGTGTTCTTGTTGCCGTTGCCGGTGGCACCGGGCTTGTTGGTGTTGCCGGGCTTCTGTTCTTCAGGGCCAGGGGCGACTGCGTTGGCCTTGACCGTGACGTTGAAGGTCGCGGTCACACCACGGTAGGAGACGGTAATCGCCTTCTTGCCTGCGGTGGTGGAGTCGAACGAGCCAATCGCAAGCTGCGGGTCGTCAAGAGCGACCGGCACTTCCTTGGTCTTGTCGCCACTCTGGTAGACGGCAGTAACCTTCAGACCGGCGGTATCGAGCTTGTCGCCGATGGCGTACTCGGTCTTCGTGGGTCCGGTCACCTTGAGCGAAGCCAAAGTGAAGGCGTTGAAGGTCACCGTGTAGGTCTTCGTCTCAGACTCGTCGGCTGAGGTCACCGTAATGGCGGCCTTGCCGCCAAGCTTGCCGTTCTCAACCGCGTCGCCAGTCACCTTGACGGCGGCGGCATTGTCGGTGGCGAAGGCCTGCAGCACCGGGTTTGCCTCGGCGTCGACCGGCAGATCAACCGTGTAGTCGGTCTTGGCCGGGTCGAAGCCTTCAACGGTTTCGCCGTCAAGACGCAGGTCGCCCAGCGTGGCATCGGATGCTGGCTGCGGGGTGAGTACCTTGTTGTCTTGTGCGAACACCTGGATCTCGGCCACGTTGATGTACACCTTGGTGTCCTGCAATGTGTTAGTCAGGCGGATGGCCTTGGCCTTTACCGGGGTGCCGAGCACGAAGTCAACGGTCGGGGTGTCGGCGGCGGTGATGCCGTCGGAGCCAGAGCCGGCATCGCCGGCCTGTATCTTCCAGCCATCCTTGGTACCGACTCCATGCCATTCGCCAGCCTCATTCTGGTATTCCAGCGTCTGGCTCTTCGGCCAAGACGCACGACCATCGTAGTAGAAGAAGGTCTTCACTTCGGTGATGGTCTGAGCTTCGTCGAAGGTGAACGTGGCGACCGGGTCCACCGTCGAGGCGGTGGAAGCCCAAGTGGACCAACCCTTTGACGTAGTGTCACCATCGATGGCCTTGGAAGCGGAGGCACCCTCCTGGAAGTTCACCGAGAAGTTCGTGCCAGAGGCCGCGGCGATGTTCTTCGCAGCACCCTGAACCGGCGTCACGAATGCCTGAATTTCGGTGGCGTTCATGTAGTCGTTGTTCACGGTGTTCACAATGCGCACCTTCGTGGCATTCACTGTGCCCTTATCGGCCTTGAACGTCACCGTCTGGCCTGCGGCAGGCTTAACATCGCTACCGAGTTGCATCCACGTCTCGCCATCAGTGGCGTACTCGGCCTTGGCGGAAGCCGGAGCCTTGTCACCATACGTGATGGTCACGCTGCTAAGCTCACACTCAGAGCCGAAGTCAATCGTGGCGGTCGGGCTGGCGGAATAGTCACCAGCAGAGTTCCACGTCACCCAGGCTTCAGCTGACGTGTCACCATCGGTGAGCTTCTTCCACTGATCGCCCTTGCTGTATTCCGTCTGCTGGTTGGTCACGGTCAGGTTGGAAGCAGTGTCGGCCACATTCTCAGGCGTGGCGGCGGTGACATAGATCGCGCCCTTCAGTGCAATCGTGGTCGCGTCGTCCAGCTGGTAAGTACCGGTCACGGCAATGTTGTCGCCAGCCTTGGCATCGGCGAGCTTGGTATCAAGCCCATCGAAGTTCCACGTAACCTTAGCCGCATCGCCCTCGAATGCAGGCGATGCCTTGACGTGCAGATACACCGGCGCAGCCTCAAGCGCGGCCTTCGCCTCGCTCGCACTGGTGCCGGCCAGCACTGTAGCCGATACCGGATCGGAAACGGTGAGCGCGCCAACGTAGACCGTAGCGGTGACGTTGAACTCGTTGCCGTACACATCGGTGGCGGTAGCGGTGGCTTCGTAGGTGCCTTCCTTGGCCACATCGACCTTGGAAGTATCCCAGTTGGCAACCGTGGCCTTGCCTTCGCCCCAGGTGTAGTAGAGCGTGACTTCGGTCGGCAGCGCGGCCTTCTCGTTAACGGCGGTCTGCACGTTCACGGTCTTCTGGCTGGTCGGCGTTACATTGCGTAGAGTCCATGTCTGGTTGGCGGACGGCGAAGTGCCGCTCGGTGACTGCCACAAGCCAACCTTCGTGCCGACTGTGGTACCAGAGTTATCCACATCGAGGTTCGTCTTAGTCGCGGCATTGAGCAGCTGGTAGGTCGAACCATCGGAAGTGTTGAGAATCCACTTGGCAGCCGGGTCGGACTTAGCGGCCTCAACCGTTTCGTTGGAAAGCGCGTTCGTGCCATCCTTGGACACCAGCACCTTGCCTTCGGCGTTAGTAATCACATAAGCCTTGAGATCAGGGCGCTCGGAGTCGGCGGGCTGCTCGATCTGGGTAAAGGTCCAAGTCTGCTTCTTGGCGTTCTCGGCATCGGAAGCGACGTTGGCCAGGGACAGCGCGGAATCACCAGAAGTGGTATCAGCCACGGCCTTGCCGGACTGCTTACCAACGAGCTGGTAAGTGTCGCCGGTCTCGACGGCAGCATCCTTAGCGTAGCCGGTCACGCCAGTGAGCTGGATGGAGGCGATAGAACGGGCGGGCACAGTGACCGTAGCGGTCTTGGCAGCCTTGTCAATCATCACAGAGCCTTCAGCTTGCTTGACGTTGCTGGTCTTGGCGAAGACTTCCGGAGTGGCGGAATCGACACCCGCGTTCTTGTCTTCGGCAGAGGTTTCGGTGGTCAGGTAGAGCTCACCGTAAGCGTTGTCGGCAATCTCGCCGTACTTCGACAGGTCGATGACGAAGGTCTGGTCAGAGGTGCCGGAGTTGCGGTGGATGACGGTCTGCGTCTTGCCATCGGCGGAGGTGGCAGTCATGTTGTTGTCTTCATCGTTGTTGGCGATGACCTTGTCGCCCGCGTGGATGAAGTGGGTGATGGCCTTGACGCCGTTGTACTTGGCGTTTGCAATAACCGTGCACGGTTCAAGTCCATCGGTGGTACCGCCGTTGTTGTTCACGCGGCGCTCGGAGTAGAGCTTGCCGTCCATGCCAGCCACGGTGCAGTCGAAGTCGATGAGCACGGTGCCCCAGTTGGTGTTTTCACCGGCCGGGTTCACGTTCGAGCCCATCTGCATGTTGTAGAGGTCCTCGACCACCTGCCAGAAGGTGAAGTCCTTGGACTGCAGGCGGGTGACGTTGGAGCTGATCTTGCTCATCATGCCCAGCGCGTTGTCGAAACCGTACGGGTTGTAGGAGCCAGACTGCCAGGAGCCGTCCACCTCGCTCATCGACAGCTTCTTGCCGTCTGCCTGAGCGATATCGCGCGACTGCATCTGGTTGCTGTCGGAGTAGGCGTGAACGTTGTACTGGCCGATAAGGTCCTTGATCGCCTGCGGGTACTGGTTGTACGACTTGACGAAGTCGGCGGAGTTCGTGGCATCGGTGGCTGCGATGATGGTGTCATCATTGTCCTTGAGCGCCTCAGCGAGTGCGGTAATCGTCTGCTGCTGCTGGGCGTTGCTGACATGCATACCCTCCTGCGGCTTCTTCAGCGCGTTGGAGTATGGGGTGACGGACTTATCTTTGTCGGAGTAGTACTTATCCCAGTAGTTGTTAATGAGCTTGGTGTTGTCATCGCTCTCATCGGTGTACTTCGAAGCCATGTCGCCCGGAGTGCCCCAGTAACTGGTCTCGGACTCGTTGAACGGCTCGACCGTGTCAACGTTTGCGCCAAGGCTTTCGAGGTGCTCGACGTTCTTGGCCATGTACTGAGCGAATTTCTCAGGGTTTGCAAGATTATTGCTACCAGAGTTGTATCCACCAGTGGCGTAACCGCTGTTGGTCAGGAACCACGGAGCGGAGTTGGCGAAGGCCTCTACGTCGGTGATGTCGGGGTTATCGCCGGTGGCACCGCGCTCAATCCACCAGTCTTGGGCGGCGGACTTGGAGAAGTCATACTGGTTGTCGTCAGTCGGGTCGAATGCCGCAGCCAGCTTGTCTTTGTCGGCCTGCTTGGTGGTTACGCCATTGCCATACGTGCCGGAGCCGGTGGCGTCATCTTTCCACGTGCCAGGCACGGCAGCGCCTTGGCGCATGAATGGGTAGCCGTAGGCAACATCGGAGGCATTGCCGCCGCCCACGTTGTAGCGGGCCATGTTCAGGTCCAGTCCTTCATCACCGAAGATGGACTGGTAGAACTGTTCGCGCAGCTGTTTGCCGTATTCCACAGCCTTAGCCTTGGAAGCGTCATCGCCGAGATTGGTGGTGATGGCCGATTCCTCGCCGAGGCTGCCGGTGGCGTTGGCGAACCAAGCCAGCGAGGTGCCCCAGCCATCGAAACTGTTGGCATACCACGGGTTCGGGGTCACGGTAATGGCATCGTTATCAGCCGCATACGCAGTGCCGGCAACCGCAAACGCCCCTCCTCCCACTAGTGTTGCCGCCGCAACCATTGCAGCAAGCGATTTGCTCAGTACCCTCATTGGTCTCCTTAGTGTTCCTGCTGTCCGCCTTATACCGGAAAAATCGGCCTTTGCTTCACTGAGCCGGCCTCTTTGCCTGATACATGACCTACGTCGACTCCTTCTTTCGGCGCAGCCAAAATGTTTACGCAAACATTTTGATATGAGCGATTTTATCACAAAACCGTCACCCAGCAAACAACTTCAGAGACCACAAACGACGCACAAAGTCATGAGCCATTCGAATTGCGCTGGCCCAATCGCTACGAATCATATTTGCCGTAGCCCTTAAGTGAATCCCACTGCATCGAGATATCGCGCCCGCTATCCCTTCCGATAACGCCGACCACGCGTGTTGCCTTCAGCAATCAGCTTTCCTTGCGCAACTAAACCGTTTAGGAATTTGCGGACTGTTCTGTTATCGAGCTCTGTTATCTTGGCGAGTTCAGGTACAGTCACATAGTCAACCTCTGTCAAGCGTCGATTCATCGCCGACAGCATCGCTGCCCGCGAATCAATTTCACCCGATGCGGTTGCATCTGCTTTCTTACCATCCACACGTTCCCCGCCAATGAGCCTCGCACCCTCTTCGGCATCTTTCTCAACTGCAGATCTCACGCTAGCAAAACCAGAACCATCCACGGTCTTCAGCGCAGGAACAATAGGAATCGTCGCCTCGAATATGTCACCATCGCGGAACTCAGGCTCTCGCTCAGTATATTGCCGGGACGCTCTTATCAGATTCCGCAGTCCGCTACCCGGCTGCTCGGCTATGCCGGTCTGCACAAACACATTAGCGATAATCGGATTCTTTGGCATTGGCGTGAACTCGCCCAGCTTCATTCGACCTTCAAAGAATGAGCGCGAAGCATTAACCGTCCGGATGGATTCATTATCAATGGTGACACGCGCCACCACCGGACTGGAATACTCCCGATGCATGAGGCTGTTTGCCACCAATTCACGGGCGATCATCGTACGCGGGCTCACTCGCTTATCGCCCTTTAACACAAAGCGGTCAGGCAGATTCCGCTCAGTAAATTCACGGAGTTGCTCGTACGAATCGAACAAGTTGGTCCGCACCATAAGTCGGTCATCGTATCGGTCAATATTGTCTCGCCGAACCACGGCATCAGTAATATACGCTGGGCAAACCGAGGAAATGACTTCATCCTTGCCCAAGAGCAGCACTGCAGCAAGATTAAAGCCCTCTTCGCCGGTCGTGTAATCACGATCGTATAGCTTGGCGCTGCGGAACAGTTCTTCGTCAGACATAGTTCCCCAAGGGTGCCCAGCTCGCTGAGCGACCGCCAGCTGCCGCATTCGCGCAATCAGCTCAGGACGCAAATCAAACGGAGTCACGTAACGGAAAATTCGCCGTTCGGAATAGTAGTTCTGCTTGCGAATATACATTTGACTAATCTGGATATCGCTTTCGATGTGTGTATCCACATCAGCAATGCGATCAAACACTGCGCCCTTGAACCGCACAACCGAAGAACTCGGAGCTACCCAAATACGAACAATAATCCGTTCGTCGTACTCGATATGTTCCGTTTCCACCATTGGAGCCGGTTCGAACATCTTACGATTAGACACTACGTTGACAACGTTGCGCTCTATCTCACTAACGCGCTTAGAATCGACGCCGAGCACTTGACCGTCATCGTCATCAACGCCAAGATAAATGCTGCCACCAGAACGATTGGCGAATGAGCATACAGTCTCAAAAGTATCCGTATGAGGCAATTCGCTGCAGCGCTTGAACTCGACCATAGATGATTCACCGGCCTGCAGCACTTGCATAAGTTCATCCTGCGTCATCGCATTCCGCCCTTCATAGCGATAATTCATACATTAGGACATGGCACTTATCGTATTTTAGCATCTAATTAGTACATTAGGACATTGTTTTATGTCCTAATGTACTAATTAGGCGGCTAATTGTACTAATAATTGCACACTGATGTACTAATCCGATGATCGAATGCACTAATTGTCCGCGCAAATGCACTAATCGGATGACCGAATGTATCAATGAGACCTATAGGCAGCCGATTGGCTGACGATCAGCCCAGTCATTGGCTATCGGCCGCTAGCCAGTCAGCCGCCAACAGCCAACAGCCACCCAACTAATAGCCGCCAGCCAATCAGCCCGTCCAATCACTCCTTGTGTTCCAGTGCGGCCTTCAAATCGCGGCTACGGTAGCGTTCGCGCAGCATAGAGAATCCGCCGAAGCCCACAAGCCACACCAGGCCGGCAATCGCGGAATTGCGCGTATCGTCCGCAAGGAACAACGTCAGGTAGATGAACACGAAGAACACGATTGCCACCGTATTGAGCACCTTCCAAGCGGGCATGACGAACCCGTCCGGAATGAAATCAGCGGAACGGCGGTACCTGCGATGCGCCAGCAGCGTCAGGATGTAGATGAACAGGAACACCGCGGAGCTGGCGGACGAGAACAGCACGAACGCTCCGGACACACCGGGGATGGCGTTGACGATCGGCGACAGCAGTATCAGCGCCGCGGACACCAGGATGGCGCGGGCCGGCACCTTGCGATCGGACACCTTGCCGAGCTTGTTCAGCATCGGGTTCGGCGACACCTCGGACAGCTGGTACAGGTGGCGGCCAGCCGAGTACAGCAGCGAGTTCAGCGCGGAAGATGCGGCGGTGATCACCACGAAGAACACCAGCGCGGACGCCCAATTCAGCCCGGCGTACTGGAACACCATAATGAACGGGGAGGCGAAGGAGCCGTCCTCGTTCGGCTTGAACGAGGTCCACGGCACGATGCACATGATGGCCACGAGCGCGCCCACGTAGAAGATGAGCACACGCACGATGATCTCGTTGACGGCTTTGGGCAGCACCTCACGAGGATTCTTGGTCTCGGAGACGGTGACGCCCACGAACTCGAGCAGCTCATAGGCGAAGAACACCATCTGGAAGCTCATGAGGAAGGCCATCCAGCCGTTCGGGGCGAACGAGAAGCCGGCGAACAGGTTGTCGAGTCCGGCGTGGCCCGCCGGACTCACATGATCCACGCCATGAATCCGCGCGGCCGGGTAATGGTAGCCGATCACGATCATGACCACGGCGGTGACGATCATCGCGCAAATCAGCGTGATCTTGATCATCGAGAACCAGAATTCCACCTCGCCGAACACCTTGACGGCGATCAGGTTGACGGACACCAGCGACACCAGGAAGCACAGTTCAATCAGCCATTTCCAATGGGTCAGGTCGATGCCGAACGTGTCGAAGAAGGTGATGAAGTACGTGGAGACGGCCGTGATCTCGGTCATGCCCAGCAGCACGAGCGCGGCCCAATACGTCCAGCCGGCGAAATGCCCCCATCCGTTGCCCAGGTAGCGGGTGATGAAATTGATGAAGGTGTGCTGGCTGGGGTCGCGGTACATCATCTCGCCGATGGCGCGCATCAGGAAGAACATGATGACGCCGACCAGGATATACACGAAGACGATCGAGGGGCCGGTCAGTGCCAGCGACTTGCCCGAACCCAGGAACAAGCCGGTGCCGATGGTGCCGCCAATGGCGATGAACTGCACGTGGCGATTGCTCAGGCCACGCTCCATCTCGTTGGTCTGGTCCAGGCTTTCGACAGACTTGAGTTTGCCCGTAGCCTGCCGTGTACCACCATTCACATTCGTATCGGCCATACTGATTTCATTTCTCTTCTCTGCCGCCCGATTGTTACGTACCGGACGCGATACTCGTTCAAAACAAGTTCAGACTGTATCACCGAAATATGTCGCGAAAACCGCTCAGCTCAAGAATACATGCGACGATACTGTAAATATTCAGCCAAGAAGTTCAATTTACCAACACCTAATTGAACTTCTACCTCTATTCCACGGACTTGAGCGAGCTGACCGGGTCTACGCGATCGAGCACTGGGTTGGTGAACAGCTGCACCAGCAGCGCGAACACCAGCGTCGCCACCACGGCAATCGCATAGCTGTACCAGTGCACTTCCACTTCGAAATACAGCGACGGCATATTCAACGCAGCAGTCAGTAATCTGCCTATCCACCTGCCAAGCGGCAGACCAACCACCACACCCATACCGGTCAATATCATCATCTCGCGGTTCACGTAGTTGTGCACCTCGCGGTCATAGAAGCCCAGCACCTTCAGTGTGGCCATCTCGCGGATGCGTTCGGACACGTTCGTATTGGCCAACGTAAACAGCACCACCAGCGCCAGGCCGCCGGCGAGCCCCACAATCAGCGCCACCACGGCACCCATCAAATCGAACTTAAACGTGGCGGCCAGATGCGCACAGCTCACGGCCTTGAGCACCGACGATTCCTCGCCCAACCGATCCGCATATTCGGCCTGTTCGGTCTCGGAACCTTTCAGCTTGGCGAGCATCGCGTTCCACGTCAAGGTCGAGGCAGTGCCATCTCCCGAAGCCGAAGACGTCACACCGCCAGCCGCAAACTTCTGGTCGTACAGTCGCTCACTGATGTACACATCAGAGCCAATAAGATTGCGCGTCACGGCCGTGACCTGCACCTTGGCCCGGCTGCTACCGCCATTGCCCAGCGTGACGGTGTCGCCGGCATGAATATTCAGCGAGTTGGCGGCGGACTGCGATACAATCACGCCACTATCGTCCAGCGCTACAGTGCCGCCACCCGCTTTGCCGAAGATATTGGGCAGCCCAAACCATCCATCATCGCCAGCTTGTTCCAGCGTGACCATATCGTTCAAGATATTCAGCGAATCGTTGGGCACGGTCATCAGCTGCACGGTTTCGCTTTCCTGCGCCGCATTGCTCATCTCGCCACTATCCACGCGCAGATTCAGCGTTTCGGTGGTTTGGCCATCTTCTGCCACCTGCTTGCGCATCGCGGTGGCGTCATCGTCATTGGCCACGACCATCAGGTCGTACTGGTAGATCTGCTCGTATTGTTTGACGCCAATCGTGTCGACGGTGTCATTAATCGCAAATCCGCAGATAATCAACGCTGTGCAACCGGCCACGCCACCCACGGTCATAATCAAGCGCGACTTGAATCGGAAGATATTGCGCGCGGTGACTTTGCCGAGGAAGTTCAGCCGGCTCCATACCGGGCGAATCCGCTCCAGCAATATGCGAGCGCCCGCTTTCGGTGCCTTCGGCCGCATCAACGCGGCGGGCGTGTGCCGTATCTCCTCGCGACAGGCGAGCGCGGTGGCCACGCCCACGCCGACCACGAACAGCACGATGCCGGCCGAACCGTACAACCAGTCGTATTCGAGTCGCACACCGGGCAATATATACAGTCCCTCAATCACCACCAGCAGGAATGCCGGGATGCCAAGGAATCCGACCAGCAGACCGATGCCGCCGCCGACCAAGCAGGCGAGCAACGCGAACAGCAGATACCGGCTGGACACGGCGAGTCCGCCATAGCCGAGTCCAAGGTAGGTGCCGATAAGTCCGCGGTCTTCCTCGACCATGCGGGTCATGGTGGTCAGGCTCATGAGCACGGCGACCAGCAGGAACACAATCGGGAATGCGCGGCCGATGGATTCGATGGAACTGACGTCTGATTTGAGCGAGCTGAATCCGTCGATCGAAGCGCGTGTCTGCACATACCAACGTGCGTTGGCCACATCGTCGATGCGCCGTTGCTGCTTGGCGAATTCGCTTTCCGCTTCGCTTCGCTTCGCATCGAGTTCAGACTGCGCATCATCCAGTTTCGCCTTGCCGTCCGCGAGCTGTTGTTCGCCTTCTTCCAGCTGCCGCTCGCCTTCTTCGAGCTGCTGCTTGCCGCTGGCCAGTTGGGCGGCCTGCGCTTCAAGTTGCGCCGACTGGGTTTCGAGGGTTGCGGCATTCGCTTCGAGTTCCGCGGATTTGGTATTGAGCTGTGCCTCTCCTGCAGCCGCTTCCTGTTCCTTGGCGGTCAGTTGCGCGTTCTGCTGGTCCAAGGTGGATTGTGCGGGGGCAATGGTTTCGTTTAATGTGCGCTGCAAATCGGCTTTCTGCTGGGTCAGACTGTCTCGCTGCGTTTGCAGTTCCGTTTGCTTGGCGGCCAGCTGTTGCCGCAGCTCACTGATTGACGGCACTTCAGGCAGGGTAATGCCAAGGCGCGCGAGCAGTTGCTTGATGGCCTGCCATGTGGGTGAGTTGAAGTCGATATTCGGGTCAAGTTGCGCCAGTAGATTGTCGGCCTGTTGAATCATGGACAGCATCTGATCAATTTGTGCCACGCCTTGGTCGATTTGGGTAATGCCCTGTTCGATTTTCGTGCGATTGGCAGTCAGTTCCGTTTGCGCCGCATCGAGCTGTTTGCGAGCCGAGGTGAGCTGCGCTTTGCCCGATTCGAGCTGGGTGCGCGCTTCGGCTATCTGCTGGCGACCTTGCGCGATCTGTTGACGGGCCGATGCAATCTGCGCACGTCCATCGGCGAGCTGCCGTTCGCCATCGGTAATGGTTGTCCTGTTGTTCTCCAATTCGGTACGGCTATCTTGCAATGTCGTTTCGTTGGCTTCCAGCTCGGCCCAGTTGTCGTCGATCTGCTTCTGGGCTTCGTCCAGCTGCTCGTTGGCCTCGTCTTGGGCATCGTCCAGTTTGCGCTGCGCGCTGGAGACGATCTGTTGACGACGGGCTTTCTGGCGTGTGGTCTGTATCTGATGTTCGATACGGTCGGCCACGGTTTTGACGGCTTCATCGTAGGCATCGGAAAACGTGTCAAAATCGGACGCACCAGTGACGGCAACCGATATCGCAGTGTATATATTGCCGGTCACGCCGTCGCTGGGTGCAAAGAACGTATAGTCCTCGGATGAGGTGGACCGGAAGGAGGTCATGCCCGAATAGCCGTCTGGATTGTTGAGGTCGCGCGGGTCGAGTACGACGCCGGTGATGGTGAGTTTCGTGGGGAACTGCGGGGATTGCTCGGCGTCGGCGTCCGTATTGGCGTCGTCAGTCTCCGTGGCCGCTACCGATATGACGGATGAAGAGGTGTCTTGTGGCGTCACAGTAATGGTGCCGCCAATCTTGAGTCCGCTATCGTTCAGGAATTGCTGCGTAACCGCCACTTCGCCGGCCTTGTTCGGCAGTTTGCCCTGCCGTATGTACGGCTGATCAAGCCCTTCGGTACCGATTTCCTGCATGGTCACGGTTTTCTTGGTGCCGTCCACCAACGTGGTCACCGTCTGAGAACGTTCGGGCTGCACGGTTTGCACACCGTCGATTCGGCGCAGTGCCGCCGCATCATCATCGGTCAGGCCGTATGTGGATAGCACCTGCAGGTCATGCAGTCCCTGCTGATCGTAAAAACGACCGGCCGCCAGAAAAGCATCGCGGCATCCGGCGTAGATGCCGGTCAGCACGGCCACGCCAAGCAGCGTGATGACGGCGATCGAGACGAACCTCTTCCAGCTGCGCAGCCAGCAACGCAACGTATCTTTGGCAAATACCGCAGAAACGCCCGCTCCTCGACCGCCGCTATCGTCGAGGTTCCGCCGTTTCACAGAATGTTTCACAGGTTGTTTCACGAATCGCCTCGCTTGTTTCACGGGGCGTTTCACAGAGTGTCTTGCAGTGAGCATCGCCAATCACCTACCATTCGATATCGGCGATGGGCCGCGGCGTTGCGTTGACCTCCTCGCTGGTCACCTTGCCGGAGCGGAAGCGAATCACTTTGTGAGCCATCGGTGCAAGCGCGGAATTATGCGTGATGATCATTACGGTCATGCCTTGTGTTTGGCAAATATCCTGCAGCAACTGCAGCACTTCCTTGCCGGTCTCGTAATCGAGCGCACCGGTCGGCTCATCGCACAACAACAGCTTCGGCTTTTTGGCAATCGCGCGGGCGATGGATACACGCTGTTGTTCGCCGCCGGACAGTTGCGCGGGGAAGTTGTCCATCCTCTCCCCCAGTCCGACTTTGCGCAGCGTTTCCCCTGGATCGAAATGGTCAGGGCAGATTTGCGAGGCGAGCTCCACGTTTTCGAGCGCGGTAAGGTTAGGCACCAGATTGTAGAACTGGAAAACGAAGCCGATATCGTTGCGCCGGTAGGTCACCAGTTCCTTTTTCCGCAGACCCGTAATATCGCGTCCGCCGACCACTACGCGGCCGGTTGTGGCGGTATCCATGCCGCCCAGAATGTTCAATGCCGTGGTTTTGCCGGCACCGGACTGCCCCAGAATCACGCTTAATTCGCCTTGTTCGGCGGTGAAGCTGGCCTCGTCGAGCGCGCGAATCACACTGCTGCCAGAAGGATATTCCTTGACCACATGGTCGAATTCGATATACGTCATCGCACACCTCCAACGCGCTCGTGGCAGCCACCTAGCCCCATAGGCCCCGCCAGAACTTCCTGCTATACTCAAGTAAAACAACACTGTGTCGGTTCTGCAACCAACAGTTGGATTGTGGGTTGTCGGAACTTGGGGAGAAGGCCATGGCCAAAGAATTGACGGAAAGCCGCCGCACCCGCTACACGAGACGTGCCATGCAGGACGCGCTTATCGAGTTGCTGCGCGATCAGCCGCTCGGCTCCATCACCGTTAAAGCGTTGTGCGAGCGGGCCGATGTGAATCGTTCCACGTTTTACGCGCATTATGCGAGCATCGAGGAACTGCTGCACGACATTGAAGACGAAACCATGGCCTGGGTCACCACCGCACTCGAACAGCTACTCGCCCAGCCAGATCCTGCCGGCATCGAGCATGTTATTGAGCGCATCTGCCAGTACATTGCCGACAATCGCAATCATCTCCAAGTGCTGATGAGCCCGAAAGCGGATATCGGTTTCCAGCAGCAGCTGCTGGGATTGATTTACAGCCAGCGCGGTGTAGGCGAACAGTTGCAATCTTCGGCGGGTTACCCAGCCGAGGCGCAGATGCGTATGCGATTCGCCGTGTCCGGCAGCATTGGGCTTTTGCAATATTGGCTCGCCACCGATCTCGCGGCCTCTCCCGAATCGGTGTCCCACACCATCTTCACCATGTGTATGCCTGCCACGCAGTGAGCACAGTGAACTCAGTGAACTCAGTGAACTCAGTGAAGCGTGCGGTTTCATAAGCATCGCTCGCTATAGCTTCGCCTGCTCACCGGCCGCGCCCACGCCCGCGCTTGCAATAGCGCACAAATAGACGATTGACCATTTCTGAGGCGATACGGCGGCATAGAATAACGAACGTTGCGCATCACGGCAAGCCCCGCGTGCGCCAAACCCAAGAAATGTGAGAGAAGAGCACAATGAGTACTACTGATGCGCCTAAGAAGCCGCGCGAAACCGACGACGTGCCGGTGCCGGCCACGCTGCGCAAGTCATTGAAAAACCGCCACATCCAGCTGATTGCGCTGGGCGGCGCCATCGGAACCGGCCTGTTCTATGGTTCCAGTGAATCCATCGCGCTGGCCGGACCCTCGATTCTGCTCGCCTACTTGGTTGGCGGCCTCGCGATTTTCGCGATTGTGCGTGCACTGTCTGAAATGTCCGTTGAGGATCCGAAGGCGGGCGCGTTCAGCTACTATGCCACCCGCTACTGGTCCAAGCGCGCCGGCTTTATTTCCGGCTGGAACTACTGGTTCAACTACATCCTCGTCTCGATGGTGGAGCTATCAGTGGTGGGTTCGTTTGTGAACTACTGGTTCCCGGCGATTCCGACATGGGTGTCGGCGGCCGTGTTCTTGGTGATCATCTGCGCCGCCAACCTGCTGGGCGTCTCTAAATTCGGTGAGTTCGAGTTCTGGTTCGCCATCATCAAGATTGTGGCCGTGATCGCCATGATTATCGGCGGCCTGGCCGTCATCATCTTTGCCCTGCCCACCGCATCCGGCGTGCGCGCAAGCTTCGCGAACTGGTTCACCGTGGGTAACGGCTTCTTCCCGAACGGCCTGATGGGGCAGAATTCCGACGGTTCCTGGACCGGCCTGCTGATGGCACTGGTTGTGGTGATGTTCAGCTTCGGCGGCACCGAGCTCATCGGCATCACCGCCGGCGAAACCGAGGATCCGAAGACCACGATTCCGCGCGCCACCAATGATATTATTTGGCGAATCCTCGTGTTCTACATCGGCGCTCTGGGTGTGATCATGGCCGTAGTGCCGTGGAACACCATCGATGGCAAGTCCAGCCCGTTCGTGCAGATCTTCGATTCCGTGGGCATTCACGCGGCTGCCGGTATTTTGAACTTCGTGTGCCTGACCGCTGTGATGAGCGTCTACAACTCCGGCCTGTACGCCAACTCCCGCATGTTGTACTCGCTGGCCAAGCAGGGCAATGCGCCCGCTTACTTGGGCAAGCTCAACTCGCTCGGCGTGCCAGTGGCCGGCGTGCTGACGTCCGCCGCGATCACCGCCATCGCCGTGGTCGTGGTGTTCGTGTGGCCTGAGTTCGCGTTCAACTACCTGATGTCGATTGCCACCATTGCCGGCATCATCAACTGGACGATGATCATGCTCACCGAAATGAAGTTCCGTAAGGTGGTCGCCGCGGGCGGCGCTCCCGAGGATTCCGAGCTGGCCGGTCTGAGCGGCCAGGAGGCACTGGACGCGATTCACTTCAAACTGCCGTTTGCCAAGGTGACCCCGTGGGTGGTGCTGGCGTTCCTGGCGCTGGTCGTGGTGCTGATGTGCTTCTCCACCAGCTACCGCATCGCCGTCATCGCCGGCGTGATCTGGCTGGCCATCCTCTTCGCCGCCTACCAGCTCACTCAGGCGAAGAAGTAAGGCTCCATTTGCGAATAGCTCTCACTGATGAGCACTCAGTGAGAGCTATTCGCAAATGGGATTTATTCATGAAACAGCTCATCGATGCCGACGAGCTGAACGTCGGATTGAGACGCCGCAGCATCGTCGACCAGTGATTGATCGAAACCGCCGAGCGAAAACAGCAGGTATGTTCGCTGGCCGATACCGGTTCGCGCAGCACGGTCTCGCAGTAGATTCAGCACGGAACGGTCCACCGGCGCATTGCGGAATTTGCACTCGCCCACAATGGCAGCATCAGACGCATTGTCAACGGCCATCACGTCTATCTCATCCTGACGATCCCACCAACGGCCAACCGCACGCGCACGGAAGGGCAACCGTCCAGCAGCACTCTCACGCCACATCCATTCACGGCACAGACCCTCGAACGGTTTGCCGGCAAAATCATGTAATACCGGCTTGATATGACGCTCGTATACGCCTTCCACATCGCCCCGCTCCAATTCCGAACGATACGGAAAGACAAACGAATACCAGAATCGGAAGAAATTGTCGCTCAGCTGATACAGCCCACGCGAACCTTTCGCCCGCTCCTTAGGCTTCGCCGTGACTGGGAACTCACGTTCCACAATCCCCAGTTCCATAAGATTGGCGAGATACGACGATACTGTTGCGTTTGCCATCATCGTGTGTGTCGCGATCTCATTCAGCGAAGTTGCGCCGAGCGCGATCGCCCGTATCACGCTGTTATATTTCGCAGTTTCCCGCAGTTCTTCGTGCAACAAAAATTCAACCTCGCTGTATAGCGGAGCAATGCGTCTCAGAATATGCCGCTTGACATTTGCGTCTATGGTCTCATCTGGGTCAAATTCCTCTAGGTAACGCGGGATACCGCCCAGTATTGCGTAGGCCAGCGCCTTATCCTCGCTACTATAGTTGGGGAAGAATTGCGCTGCATCCCAATATGGCATCGGCAGCATCTTCAGGATGCCGGTCGCACGACCATATAGCGGCGATTTTTCTCCCAACAGCTCCTTTTCGATGAAGCTCATGGCACTGCCGCAAATCACAATCATCAGATTTGCATGACGCAACGTGTGGTCCCAAAGATTCTGTAGCACTGACGGCAATGACGGATCAGATTTGACCAGATAAGGAAACTCATCGAATATCACAAGCCTGCGGCCGCCATCGCTCGGCTCTGGCAGCCGGGTTAACTCGGTTAACGCCCTTTCCCAAGAAGGATATTGACTCAGATAATCCTTGCCCGGGGCACCCGCCTCGAACATGAGACGGGAGAACGATGCCAGCTGTTCATCTTTAGTGGCATTCTGCGCCGCGAAGAATAAGGTTTCCTTGTCTTTTGCGAGTTGAATAAGCGTCTCTGTTTTTCCCACGCGCCTGCGGCCGTAGACGAACACAAGCTGTGCCCTACGCTCAGTGAAACATTCCTGCAGTTGCTTGAGGTCATCGTCTCGTCCGATGAATGCCATGCTGCCCGCCTCCTTTATGCCATACGCCGGCGTATTTCTATCGCATCACGATTTATTGTATCACGATTAGTATAATCGTGATTATACAAGCTGTGACGAGGTGCGGGTACGGGTCAATCGGCATCGACGAGACCAGCCGCAGGGGCCACAATTACATCACCGTGGTCGCCGATCTCGTGGAGCACGATGTCATCAACGTGACGCCGGGCAAGGACCCGGCCACGGTCGAACGGTTCTCGCGTGATTGCATGGACCACAACGGGGTCCCGGAATATGTGCGTCTGGTCGCCTGCGACATGAGCCTGGGCTTCCGGAAGGGCATCCGTGAGCATCTGCCCCATGCGCGGCGGATCGTCGACAAGTTCCACGTGGCCAGGCACGCCAACGAGGCCGTCGACAAGGCCGGGAAGACGGAAGGCCGCTCCAACCCGCTGCTCAAACGGACCAAGTACCTGTGGCTGCGCAACGAGGAAAGCCTGACCGAACTGCAGCTGGAGACCAAGCGCAACCTGACGAGGCAACGGTTGAAGACCGGCCGCGCCTGCCGGATGCGCGAGGTCCTGCAGGACATCTACACGGACAGCCGCACCCCGTCCGAGGCATGGGTGCGCCTGCACCGCCTGTGCTCGTGGATGATGCACTCGAGGCTCGAGCCCATGAAGGACTTCGCCCGCATGATCCGACGCCACTTCGCCGAGATCGTCGCATACTTCGAGCACCCGTACACCAACGCCGTGCTCAAGGGCGCCGACAGCGTCATCCAGAACGTCAAACGACGGGCGAGAGGCTTCCGCAACATGGACCACTTCGCCACCATGATCTACCTGACCTGCGGCAGACTCGACCTCAAAGCCGTCACCACCACCTGACCACCACCCACCACAAACAGCGAATAGCCAAAAAAAATGACGCATGTGCTGTTATACATTAAAACGCACAGAAAATCACACATATACTGTGCGATTTTCTGTGCGTTGCAGTGAGCAGCTACTCAGTTATGCGCGGCGCTTGCGCCAGATGGACAGCGCAGTGCCGGCAGCGGCGAGCAGCACCATGGCACCGCTCACGCCATATACGGCGGCACCGGTGGCCGGCAACTTGCCGTCAGACTTGGTGTCATCGGTCTTGTTGTCGGTCTTGTCGCCTGCGTTATCGCCCTTGTTGTCACCATCGCCGGTATCCGGCTTGGTGGGCGTTTCCGCCTTCTGCAATGCTGCGATGGCGGCGCTCAGATCAGCGGCGGCCTTGTCAACCACAGCCTGGTCGGAGGAAGCGAGCGCAGCCTTGGCGGCCTGCAGTGCCTTGGCGAGCGCAGCCCAGGAATCAGCCGTGTAATCGGATTCCTTGAGCGCTTCGGCAGCGGCGATCTGCTTGTTGAGCTCAGCCAAATCGACCTTGCCCTGTTCAATGCCGTCAACCGTAGTATCGGATGGATTGACCAAACCATCGGTGTAGCCGTCGTAAGCAACCGCAACAGTGCCAGAGACGCTGGCCGGGAGGGTCACAGTGGCCTTGCCTTCGGCGTCGAGCTTCACGGTCTTGGACCAGTCGCCAGCAGAGAACTTCACCGAACCGGCGAGCGTGCCCTTATCGGCGGCGGTCACCGTGGCGGTGAGCTCGCGGGTGCCGGCGTTGTACACGGCCTTGGTGGTGGAGTCAACAGCCTCGATGTGCGTCGGGTTGGCAGCGGTCCAGGACTTCGTCACCTTGAGCACAGACTCAGGCACGTTCACGAACGCACCGTGACGCACCTTGTCCGGCAGACCGCCGTTAGCACCCTGAGTGATGTAGCCCTGAGCGCCCGGCTCGGCTTTGACCGGCTTCTTTTCGTTGTTGAAGTCCGGGTAACGCTTGGTCATCGGGTTGTCCCACGTGGTCTTGGAAAGCTCGGCACCCGTGGTCATAAATGCACGGTAGGCGAAGTTGTCGGACAGCAGAATGTAGCCGTCGTCGTCCTTCGTGTTGAGTTCGTCATCCTTGTTGAGCTTGATGGTCTCTGGTCCTTCGAACGGCAGCAACGCCTGCTCGAGCAGCTGCCAACCGGTGTTCGGGTCCTGACCCGGAGATGCCTCGGTGGTCGGTGCAGTCAGCACCTTGGAACGCTCAAGGAAGATGCTCTTACCAGTGGTGATGTAATCGCCAGCGGCACCGCCCTGCTCATTCTTGGTGAATCGGTAGTAGTAGCCACCGATCTTACGCACGGTGGAATCAATGCGCGAGTAGCCGGTGTCCTGCCACATCTGCGGCTCGGTGAAGTTCACGAAGTCGCGGGTGATGGCGTAACGCACCTGAGCATAGGAGCTATTGCCGGTTTTGTCGTTCTTGACCGGAGTGGTACGGGTGTCATCAGTGAACATGCGGGAAGAGAAGAACACCACGTAAGCGTTCAGGTCATCATCCCAGTAAGCTTCCGGCGCCCAGGTCATACCGGCGTTCGGCGTGTTGATGGTGATGCCGCCGTTGCCGTCGCCGTTGGTACGGGTCCAGTTCATCATATCGGTGGACTCGTAGACCTCAACTTTCCGAGAACCGTTAACCTGGTTCTGGCTCCAGCCCATTGACGAGACCTTGAGATCAGTGGCAATCAGGTAGTACTTGTCGCCTTCGTGGGAACGCAGCACGAACATGTCACGCAAGCCACCCGTGTCTGCATCATTGGTAAGTACCGCCTGGCCATTGTTGCGAGTCTTAAACGTGAAGAAATCGTTCTTCTCAGTGGAAGCCACCCAGGCCTTTTCTCCACCGTTGCTGTCGCTCTCAAAAGTGACGGCCGCATAGCCGGTGTCAGGCGCGATGCGGGTCTTCTCCTTGACAGTGACCTCGATGGTCTTGGTGACCTTCTCACCGCCGTTGTAGGAAGCGGTGGCGGTCAGCGTAACCGGCTTGGAATCACCGTCGCCGTAGGCCGGACGATTGATGATGCCAGCACCACGATACGGGTCATCGGCACCAGTGGTCTTGTTTTCGTACTTCTCGTTAGTGGACGTAATGAGCTTCTCGTCCGAGGACTTCCACGTAATCGCCGAGCCGTTCTTGGTGCCCTTGGCGACTAGCGGCAGATTCTCGGCCGCCGGAACTTTCAGCGCAGCAATCGCGGCATCGAGGTCGGCTGCGGCGGCGTTCTGGGCGTTCATCGGCTCAACGGTGACGGGCAGTTCGGCCTTCACACCACCCAGCTCAGTGGTGGCGGTGATGGTGGCAGTACCAGCCTTAACGCCGGTTACAGTACCGTCTGCGGCGACCTTGGCCACGGACTCATCGGAGGAGGACCAGGTGACGTTCTTGCTCACGGCGTCGTCCGGGGTGACGGTGGCGGTGAGCTTGGTGGAGTCCTTCTCAATCAGGGTGAGCTTGTTGTTCACCACACCGGTGCCGGAAATCGCAACGGCGGTCGGCATGGTCAGGTCAGCGCCCCTGTAGACCTTGATGTCATCCATTGCACCATTCCAGTACTCATCGACGGAGTAGAACGACTTGCCGATGTAGGCGGTGGTCGCGCCGAGATCGCTCATCTTGATGCCGGTGTTGGCCTTGAAAATAATCAGGGCATTGTTGCGGAACACGGCAAGGTTGGTGCCGTCCACGACAATCTTGTAATCGGCCCAGCTGTTGCCGTTGCCGGAAACGGTGACCTTGGATCCCTGTTCGTTACCCCAGTTGTTGTTGGAGATAACGCCCTTGATGGCGGTCTTGCTGTTGTAGAACATCAGGTACTTGTTGGCGTTGGACTGATCGGTGGTGTTGGCGTCGTTCGAGCCGTCCTTGCCGACGATGAACGAGAAGAACTTGCCGCTGTCGTCGTGACGAGTCTTGGACGCGAACTCCAGAGTGAAGGAGTCGCCGGCGTCCTTGAACAGCTGGTCATCGATCTGGGCGTACTGGCCATCGCCGCGCAGTGAGAGCGCCTCGTTGTTGCTGCGGTCACCGTACTGTTCGATCTTGGCGTTGTCTTTCAGCGTCAGGTTGTACTTGCCGGTCGAATCGGCAATCATGCTGTTCGTGGTGCCGTTTTTGCCCGTGAAGTCCCAGCTGGCGAGCAGCGTCGGTTCAGCAGCCTTAGTAGTCTGCACTGTCGCGGTATCGGTTGTCTGTGGTTGGGAATCTTCCGATTCCATGGCATACGTCGTCGGAACTACTGCCACCATCGTTGATATTGCAATCAACGATGCTGCCATCTTCTTCCAATGCTTCACCGCATCTCTCCTTGTCCTTTGCCTCGACCCACTTGTCGAGTGTCTCGTTCGCCTCTACGTGAACGCAAACATTATTTGCGATGATACCATTACGGCACTGAGACTCAGTGTGCCAGATTCCTTATGTATATAAGCACTTACGGGGGGGCAACCGCCCAGCCCGAACACTCCCCGTATGCCAAAAGCCCCCTTCCAAGCCAATCACTAATACCCCTCAATCGGCACCCCGCTCCGCCAGCCGCCCCAAACTGTTATTAATTTGTTATCTTTACCGCGCTTGCGTGGACAGAGAACGCTCAGACCTCGAAGATCGCCGCATATTCGTGAGAACCCGCCTAGTCAATGAGATATGGATTGAAAACACGCTCGGTGACGGGGATATGGAGCATCAGCATGGTGCCGTAACCAAGAATCACCAGCAGGAACAGTCCACCGGGCATGTAGAACCAGCTGGCCACCAGCAGCGCCACGAACACGGCATCCACGATGACCAGGGCCACGGTCATCGCGATGTGGGAGATGCCGAAGATGAAGGCGTTCTTCAAGGTGCCGGCCACGGTGTTCTCGAAGCGTGCCTGAAGCGCGAACACCCATTCGAAACCGATAAGCCAGAGGATGGTCAGCGCGAATTTGATGATGAGCAGCGGCGTGATCTGCAGGACGATCCATGACCAGACCAGTGCAATCAGCGCCACCAAGAACGGCAGCCACAGCAGTGTGGCTTTGATGAAGTTGGTTTTGAATGACTTGAAGTAGTTGGAGGTTACGCCTTTGCCCTCGCCCTCGATGGAGCGGCGGCAAGCATCATGGCCGGCAGTCAGGGCCGCACCGATGGTGATGATCGGAATCGAAGTGACCAGCATCAGAATGTTGATCCATACGCCGTCAACAAGATTGCTCCACGCGCGCATGAATTTCGAGTCCGGTGCCAGCCAGTTCATCAACTACTCCTTGTACAGCTTTTGGCTCCCCTCAGGGAGGGGAGCCAAATTGTCGGGCTCAACCCTTGACCGCGCCCGCCATGACACCAGAGACTATATACTTCTGGCATACCAAGTAGAAGACGATGATGGGGATGATGGCCAGCACCAGGCAGGCCATCATGGCGCCCATATCCACGGAACCGTAGCCGCCCTTGAGGTATTGCACGGCGACCGAGACGGTCTTGTACTTGCCGAGGTCGAGCGTCAGGTACGGCAGCAGGTAGTCGTTCCAGATCCACATGGCTTCGAGGATGGCCACCGAGACGATCGACGGCTTCATAATCGGCACCACGATCTGGAAGAAGATGCGCGGCACTGACGCGCCGTCGATCATGGCGGACTCCTCAAGCTCCTGCGGGATGCCCTTGATCACGCCAGTGAAGATGAACACGGCCAGACCGGCACCGAAACCGAGGTACACGATGCACAGGCCCCACGGGGTATTGAGCTTCAGCATGTCGGCGATCTTGGAGAGGGTGAACATCACCATCTGGAACGGCACGATCATATTGAACAGGAACAGGGTGTAGAGCAGCTTCGCGGCCCAGTTGTTCACGCGCACGATCCACCATGCGCACATCGCGGTGCACACCAGAATCAGCGCCACCGAGCCGACGGTGATAAGCAGCGTCCAGCCGAAGGAAGCGAAGAACTGCGTGGTCTCGATGCCGCGCACATAGTTCTCAAGTCCTACAAACGCTTTGCCGGTCGGCAGGGAGAAGGCGTTCTTGGAGATGTACGCCTTCTGCTTGAAGGAGTTGATCAGCACCAGGACGATCGGGAAAATCCAGAACAGGGAGACAACGGCAAACAGCACGGTCCATAATGCGCCATGCTTCACAGGCTTGTTCTCGTTCATCAGGCTGCCACCTCCTTGCTCGTGGTGAGCTTGTTCTGAATCAGGGCGATGACCGCGACCAGGATGAAGAACAGCACGGCCTTCGCCTGGCCGACGCCTTCCCAGCCCATACGGCCGTAGAAGGTGCGGGTGATGTTCAGCGCCAGACCTTCAGACATGTTGCTCGGCGCACCGTTGGTCAATGCGAGGTTCTGGTCGTAGAGCTTGAAACCGTTGGTCACGGTCAGGAAGGAGCACACGGTGATGGACGGCATCATCAGCGGGATGATGATGCGGAACATGGTCTGCCGTCCGTTGGCGCCGTCCACGGCCGCGGCCTCCAGCACATCGGTGGGCAGGGCCTGCAGGCCGGCGATGTAGATGATCATCATGTAGCCGATCTGCTGCCAGCACACCAGGATGACCAAGCCCCAGAACCCGTAGGACGCCTTATAGGTCAGGGCGCGGCCCCAGTGGGCCAGTACGCCGTTCAGGAGCAGCAGCCAGATGTAGCCCAGGATGATGCCGCCGATAAGGTTCGGCATGAAGAATACCGAGCGGAACAGCGTGGAGCCCTTGATCGCCTTGGTCAGCATGTAGGCGATGGCGAAGGCGATCACGTTGATCACGATGGTGGTCACGATGGTAAACGCGGTGGAGAAGCCGAGCGCGTGCAGGAATTCCTTGTCTTTCAACGCTTTGCCGTAGTTCTTAAGCCCCACCCATTCACCGTCGGTAACGGTGGTGAATTCGCAGAAGCTTAAGTAGACGCCCATGATGAAGGGCACCAGGAACCCGATGATGAATGCGGCGAATGTGGGGAGCGCGAACAGCGCCCACCACCTGCGTATCGCCTTGCCCGCCATGCTGATCATGACTTTTCCTCCTCCTTGAGTCCGCTGCGTTGTGACACTGCATCGTGCGCCGGCTGCGGAGTTCAACTCAATGCGAGCTTGCCGATCGAGAACCGCATGCACGGCCTGTTCTCGTTCAAGCCTATGTTCATAGTAAACGTCGAATCATTATATGTCAAACGTTGTCATTTTAGGCGTTTCAAGTTCGAGCACACTCCGGCTCCAGCAATCTTCTTTCACCTAAGATAATGGCTATATAAAGCCAATCTAACGCCGACATAGACACTTTGCAAACGTTTGTAATACAATCGTTGTCATCGCCGCAGATCAATCAATCAGCATGTACACTGGAGTCAGTTGTGCATGTGTATTGCGATTTTCCATTCAACGCAAGGGGGCTGCAATGGCTACGAGCATTCAGGATGTCGCCCGCGAGGCCGGCGTCTCCATCTCCACCGTCTCACGTTCCTTCACCAGGCCGGATCTGGTGTCGGCCAAGACCCGCGAGCGCGTGCTCGCCATCGCCGACAAACTCAATTTCTCACTCTCCCGCTCGGCTGCGGCCCTGAAATCCGGCCGCTCCCTGCGCATCGCAGTACTGATGAGCGGCCATATCCGCCTGTGGTTCACCGCCTCGGTCATCGAGGGGCTCAACGAGGTGCTGCACACGCAGGGCTACGATATTTCGGTATTCCAGATTTCCAGCATCGAGGAGCGCAAGGAATTCTTCGAGATGTTGCCGGTACGCCGTAACGCCGATGCCGTGATTGTGGCGTCTTTCGATATCGACAACAACGAAATCGCGCAACTGGCTTCGGTCGGCGTGCCGATCGTCGGCATCAATTCAGTCGAACCCGAAGCCCGCGGCTTTACCGCCGCCGTCAATATCGACGACGTGCAGGGCTCCACGCTGGCCGCCCGCCATCTTATCAATCTCGGACATCGCCGCATCACCTACATCAGCACCAATCGCGAGGTGTCGCTGAGCTTCTCCGTGCAAAGCCGATTCGACTCATTCACCGCCTGCTGCCGCAGGGAAGGCATCGAGCCGCAGGTTATCGTCTGCAAGGTCGATGACGATGGACGTTATGAAATCAGCGACGTGGTCAACCAACTCATAAGCCAAGACGAGATGCCCACCGCCATCGCATGCCAAGAGGATGGCATTGCTTTGCCGCTTATGTTCCAGCTGGAGCGCAATGGATTCTCCGTGCCCGGCGACGTCTCGTTGATCGGCTACGACGATAGTTTCTACACCGGCGATATCGGCCTGACCACCATCCGCCAGGATCCGGTGGAAATGGCCCGCGTGGCAGCCCGCATGACGCTCGATCTCATTGACGAAAAGCCGATTGAGCAACCCTACATCGTGTTCCCGGCCCAGCTGAAGGTCCGCTCCTCCACCTCCCGCGTTAAGTAGGCTCACACAACAAAGCCCACCATGGAAAAAGTGTGAGGCAACCGCACAGTAACGCTCAATCGCACATTGTGGAGAATGGCGAAAAATCGCCGATTCATGGCCCCACAGCGTGCGATTGAGCGGGTGCGTGCCTCACACTTTTCTGCGGCGGACGATTTTGTGCGAGACTCAGCAATACAAAGCGGCGCCCCTGGAGAAGGAAAGGCAGGGGCGCCGCGGATTGTTGCTTATCGGCTATGGGACTCTATGAGACTCAGTGCGAGGCCTCGTATTCGGAAGCCCAACCGTCCACGAAGGCGGTCTTGACGGCATCCCACTTGCCGGTGCCCTGCGCGTACTCGAGCAGTGCCTGGCCGACCTTGTTCTTCCACTCTTCGGACGGCATCATGGTGAAGTTCCAAGAAACCTGGGTCGTGCCGGACTTCTGGTCTTCCACGGCGGCTTCGGTCAGCGGGTTGTCAAACTTGACGTCATCGAAGGTCTTGAACGGGGTGGTGAAGCCCATGTCCTGAGAGATGGCCTTCTTGCCGGTGTCGGAGGTGATCACCCAGGAGAGGAAGTCCTCGGTGGCCTTCTTGTCGGCGTCGGAGGCCTTGTCGTTGATGCACCAGTAGTTCTCGGAACCAGTGGCCAAGCCCTGCTTCTCTTCACCCTTGACACCGGTGTAGATTGGCATCATGCCCACGGATTCGGCCTTCATGCCGGCCTTCTGCAGGTCGGTCCAAGCCCAGGTGCCGTTCTGGTAGAAGGCGGCCTCGCCGAGCGCGAACTCGGAGTTCGCATCATCGCCGGTCTTGGCGCTCAGCTGGGTGGGGTCGGTGGTGGAGTCGGTGATGTACAGGTCGAAGATCTTCTTGTAGTTCGGCAGATAAGTGCCCTTGATGGTGGCCGGCTGCTCGGTGACGTTGTCGTCCTTGAACTCATAGTAGAGCGGCAGGTTGGCCAGATGGGTCTTGAATCGCCAGTCGGAGCTGGAGTCGAAGCCGGCGGAGGTGAACGCGCCCTTGATGCCGAGCTCGTCCTTGCGGGCCTGCATGTCGTCGGCCACGGCCTTCAGGGTGTCGAAGTTGTCGATTTCGTCCATGGACGTGGCTTTGGCACCATCCAGCGCGAAGTATTTGTTAAGGATGTCCTTGTTGTAGATCAGGCCGTAGGTTTCCATCACGTACGGCACACCGACCACCTTGTCGCCGTCTTTCAGGGCCACGTCCTGGTTGGTGAGTTCCTTATACACATCCGTGTTGGACATGTCGGCGGTGTACTTCTTCCAGTTCTGGTAGCCGACCGGGCCGTTCACCTGGAACAGGGTCGGGGCCTCGGTCTTGGCAATCTCGGACTTCAGGGTCTGCTCGTAGGTGCCGGAGGCCGCGGTCTGGACCTTGACATCAACGCCCTTCTCCTTGGTGTACTCCTTGGCCAGAGCGGCCCACTGATCAGCCGCTTCCGGCTTGAAGTTCAGGTAGTAGACCTTGCCCTTGGCGTCATCGCCGGAGGTCGAGCTTCCGCAGGCCGCCAAAGTGCCGAGGGACATTGCAGCGATGGCCGCCACTGCGACCGCTGACTTCACTGTACGATTCATCATCGAACCTTTCTCTTTCATCGTCGACCCGGCCATCCCCGGTCAGGACAGGTACGCTAACACGCACCTTTATGACTATCGACATGCACTATTGTGCAACGGTTTGCTTCTTTTTGCAAACGATAGCAATATCGGCGCGTCATAAATCATCATTTTCAGGCCATTGTCAACAAATATCCCATTGATTCGGTCATTTTTTTCCTCATTATCGCAATGCAAGCGTTCGCAATTATGAGAGCGCTAACATATCTTTCATGGCAATCGATTGTCACTTATGCCCATCAAAAAAAAACAACACGGCGACGCTATCGTTTGCAAATCATTTATCGACATACCGCAATTCCCACCACAAACAATAAAGGCCCGCCCGCAGCAGCGGGCAGGCCAGCGTAATCACAGCGCAACCGGGGCTAGGCGTTCCACCGTTCGATGACGTTATCTCCCTTATAGACGCTGAGCACCGAGTAGTGCGCCGTATCCAAACGCAGCAACCGCGCGAAATGCGGGTCCACGCCCAGCCATTGCGAGGTGAGGATGCGCAGGATGTGCGCATGAGCCACCAACAGCACATTATGGCCGTCTTTCAGCAGCGGCGTAATCTCATCGATGGCGCTCTTGGCGCGTACCGCTGCTTCTTCCAGCGTCTCGCCAGGCCCGGCATGGACCGGCACCTGCTCGCCCGAAGGTAAGGTCTCGACCCAATCGCCCTCCAGCGTGGGCGTCAGCGAGCGCGGCCCGTCACGCCACACATCCCATTCAAAACCGCTGGCCTCACTCACCTGCTGGCGCGTACGCCCCTCGGCTCGGCCATAATCCCATTCAGCGATGCCGTCCAACACACCGTGGTCCGCAAAACCGGCCAGTTCAGCGGTTTGGCACGCCCGCTTCAGCGGACTGGAAAACACACAGCCCTGACTGAATCCTTCGGGGAAAGCTTCGCGCAGGCGCCTTCCGGCATCCGCTGCCTGCTGCTCGCCGACCGCGGTCAACGGGATGTTCGTGCGCCCGGTATGCTGCCCGGATTCGCTCCACACGGTCTGGCCGTGGCGCAGCAACACCAAAAATCCGTTGCCGCCACGAGAGTTCTCGACGGCAACGGTGCCGTTCACGTTCTGTTCGCTCATGCCTCCACTCTAGTCTGCGCTCGTTCATGACTCCACCATTAACGCCCATCTTTTGCGCTGAGATGATTGAGATGCTATTAGACTGAGAGTCATGAGCGACGAAACGAACACCGACTTCCCCTCCAGCGCCGACCGTGCGGTCGACAGCCTGCACCGCATCGACGAGAAGGTCAACAGGCTGCGCGAGGACCGGCTCAACGACCCTGATTCTCTGGGCGACAAGCTCATCAAGTCGGCAGTCCCAGCGCTGGCAGGCTTGGTTGCCGGCAAAGCATTCCAGATGATATGGGACAAGGGCACGAGCAAACGCAATCTGCGCAAGGGACTGGCGGCAGACGCGCCGCAAGGTCTGGCAATGAGTCTGGCATTCGCCGCCGTTTCGGCCGCACTCGGCGCAGTGGTTTCGCAGCTGTCGGATCGGGGCTCCAAGGCGTTCGTCGACCACCGCCATCGCAAGTCCAGCCGCTAATCCCCCGGTTGGATGATGGTTTCTGTTGGTTGACTGATGGCTCATCGCTGGAATTTCGTCAAGGAACCATCAGCCAATCGACAGGAACCATCAGTCCAGCACAGTTCCGCCACACAATATCGGCATTTCACTGTGAGGTAATCCACCGTGGCGTCCGGCGTCTGCCGTGCGACAATAAAACCATGGTTACCAACGCAACAATCGAGGCTCTTCTGGGCCGCCGCTCCATCCGTAAGTTCAAGGACGAGGCCATCGACGACGATACCCGCGCCACGCTCGAAACCGTCGCCCAGCATGCCGCGTCCAGCCAGTTCCTTAACGACTGGTCCGCCATCCGCATCACCGATCCGGCCATCAAAGCCAAGCTCGCCGAATTCGGCCATCAGCCGTATATTGCCACTGCGCCGCTGCTGTACGTGTTCGTTATCGACGAGCACCGCAACGCGCGCATCGCCGAACGCAAGGGCATCGATCCCGCTTCCGACGAATTCCATCTCAAGTACAGCTATCGCTTCACCCAAGCTCAGAACGACGCAGTGCTGGCCTTGCACGCCATGGAGACCGCCGCCTATTCGCTGGGACTGGGCTGCGTGATTCTCGGCTCTCTGCTCAACAACATCCCCGGCCTTATCGACGTGCTGAATCTGCCGGAATACACGTATCCGGTGCTGGGTCTGGCCATCGGCAAGCCCGATCAGAACCCGACCGTCAAGCCGCGCATGCCGCGCACGATGCAGTTCTTCGAGAACACCTACCCGGCTGACGCCGATGGCGTACTCGACCAGCTGCCCGCCTTCGACGAGGAAGTTCACCGGTACTACGATCTGCGCCAAGCCGACCGTCCGGTGGACGCCTTCAGCGATCAGGTCGCCACGATCAGCCAGCAGGATGTCAGCCATCAGACACTGCTCGACAAGGCCGCCGCTCAGGGCTTCCGTCTGGATCAGTAAGACCAGAACCAACGAAATAGGCTCGGATGGGCTCGTCACTGAGTCGTCTCAGTCTCAGCACTGCGACGACTCAGTCCCAACACCTCAACATTTCATCACCGGATACCGGCAAAATTGCACAACCATCCCGCCGGTGTCGCACCATCAATAAACGTCCACATATCAGTCCCATTATGCGGACAACCAACGGCCAGTTTTGCAAGAGAACCCGCAAAACCAGCAGTATCCGCACCAGTGGTAGGAATAGACTGCATGTGGCCGCAATGACTACGAACCGGAAAAGAGGGACTGGATGCGGAAGGTTTGGCAAGTCTTTCTGCGCGATTGCAGACGTATCTTACGCAATCCCGTTGCCGTTGTGGTGACGCTCGGCGTAGCAATACTGCCCTCGCTGTACGCATGGTTCAACATTCTCGCCAACTGGGATCCCTATTCAGCCACCGGCAATCTGCAAGTGGCCGTAGCCAATGAAGACCAAGGCACCACCAACGATCTGGTCGGCCATCTCGATGCGGGCCGGCAGGTCGTCAAGAAACTCAAGCAGAACGACGAACTCGGCTGGCGCTTCGTAGACAATGAGGAACAGGCCGTACACGGCGTGGAGACCGGCGAATACTATGCAGCCATCGTGCTGCCCAAGGATTTCAGCACCAGCCTGGTCGAATCGGTGACCGGAACCTCCAAACAGCCGAAAATCAAGTATTACGTCAACGAGAAGAAGAACGCGATCGCGCCGAAAATCACCGACACCGGTGCCACCACCATCGACGAGCAGATCAACTCCGCCTTCGTCACCACGGTAGCCACCACCGTTGCCTCGGCCGTTTCCGAAGCGGGAGGCGATCTCGACCAAGCCACCGGCAAAGTCCAGCACGATACGATCAATGATCTCAATACGGTGATGTCCACGCTGAACACCGTTCAGGATTCACTCACCGACTTACAGGACACGCTGGCCCAATCAGACACGATTCTCGCCGACGCCAAACAGACCACCGCCTCACTCAGGCAGACCGTCGCGGCCGCGCAGAAGGCCTCCCGCCAGTCCGGCACACTGTTGACGGAAACACAGGCCGGGTCACAAGCCTTCTCCACCACACTGGTCGGCGCGCTCGACACCAGTTCAGCACAACTCTCCGGACTGGCCGTTCACGTCAACAACGCCGCCGGCAGCATCACCGGCTCCTTCAACAGCGCGCAGAACTCCGTCGACACCATCACCAACACACTTTCGGCCCCACTGAATGCCACCCAAACGTCAATCAGCGATCTGAAAGACGCGCTGACCAAAGCCGGCATCGGCAAAGACACCACCGACCCAGTCGGCCAGAACATCTGGAAACAAATCGATGCGCTCGACTCATTGATCAGCAAACAGCAGACACAGCTCAACACCTTCCATACCGACACCACACAGTTCATCAACTCCGGTAAAGACGCCACCACGAATCTTTCCGGAGCCATGACCAACACCACCACCGGCGGCATCGCGGCGCTGAATACCGCGCGCGGCTCGCTGACCGGCACCGTAATGCCGTCGCTCACCTCATCATTGAACAGTTTCGCCGCCCTGAATGGCACACTGGATGGCACGTTGACTTCGTTATCCGGCACCTTGGATCAGGCCGACGGACTGTTCGACCAGCTTGTCGATACCCTGAACCAAACAAAAACCACCATCAGCAGCACGCAGGATTCGCTGCGCCAGGTGGCCAGCGATGTCGCCACCGTACGCACCGATATCGCCACGCTCGATAGTTCCGCCGCTTACCAGAAAATCCGGGATACGCTGCATCTGGATGACAAGGGATTCGGCGACTTCATGGGCAATCCCGTCACCCTGACCACGAAAGTCGTGTATGCCACCGACAATTACGGGTCCGCAGTCACCCCATTCTACACGAATCTGGCACTGTGGGTAGGCGGTTTCGTGCTAATCGCCATCTACAAGCTTGAGGTCGACCGCGAGGGCATTCGCCGTATCACCGCTACGCAAGCATATCTTGGCCGCTGGCTGCTGCTGGTCACCATCGGATTCCTGCAAGCCATCATCGCCACCATTGGCGATCTGGTGCTCGGCATCCAATGCGAGCATCCGCTGCTGTTCATCTTGGCCGGAATCTTCTGTTCGTTCGTCTACATCAACATTATTTACGCGCTGGCCGTGGCGTTCCGCCATATCGGCAAAGCCATCGCCGTAATTCTGGTCATTGTGCAGATACCCGGTGCCTCCGGCCTGTATCCGATTGAAATGATGCCGAACTTCTTCCGCGAACTGCACCCATGGCTGCCCTTTACCTACGGCATCAACGCGATGCGCGGCCCGATCGCCGGCCTGTACGCGAACCATTACTGGCTCGACATGCTGCACCTGTTCTGGTATCTGCCGGCGGCGCTTTTCGTGGGACTTGTCGTACGCCGGTATGCGATGAACCTGAACGCGCTGTTCGACCATCGTTTGGGAGGTACCGACCTGATGATCACCGAGCACAACAGCATGGTGAACGAACAGGTGAGCTTGAACTCCGTATTCCGCACGGTGTCCGACAGCAAGGAACTGCGCGATATCATCGCTCATCGCGCGCACCGGTTCTTCGCGCGGTACCCAAAGATGATCGTTGCCGGTCTGACATTGCTGACCGTACTCCCGTTCGTATTCCTGGTACTGCTGTTCGTCACCCAAGAGAAAATCGCCATGCTGACCTCCTGGATTCTGTCGATTATTCTTATCGACGCCTATCTCATTGTGGTTGAATACGCACGCGAAACCTACGCCATGCAGCTTGGCGTCAGTGCCATGAGTGCCGACGAGTTCCGCAATGTGATGCTCAACGGATATGCGTGGCGGCGTTTCCACGGCCACGGACGTCACGAAGCGGCGATGGGCAGCAATCCGGATATCGGCGAAACCACTGAACGACTCACACTGTTCGGCGATCAGGCCGCCGAGCCGACTGCGCACACCGCACAGTTCGAGCAGTCCGGTCAGTCTGGGCAGTCTGGGCAAGGAGGCGCACGATGAAGCTTATCTGGAAAATATTCGTACGTGACGTGCGCCAAGCCACCCGCAATGTGATCGCCGTAATCGTGGCTATGGGATTGGTGATTGTGCCGGCACTGTACGCCTGGTACAACATCGCCGCCAGCTGGGACCCGTACGGCAACACCAAGGCCTTGAAGGTCGCCGTGGCAAACGTGGATAAGGGCTATAAGTCCGATCTGATGCCGATCACCATCAACGTCGGCGAAACCGTGACCAATACGCTCAGGGCCAATCATGACCTTGACTGGCAGTTTGTGGATCGTGCTAAGGCCATCGATGGCGTGAACTCAGGCGAATACTATGCCGCGCTGATTATTCCAAAGAGCTTCAGCTCCGATATGATGACGCTGTTTTCACCGAAGATCAAGCACGCCAAGCTCGAATACTATCTCAATGAGAAAATCAATCCGATCGCTCCGCATATCACCGACCAGGGTGCTACCACCGTGGCCACGACCATCGACCAGACATTTGTGAAGACCTTGGCGAGCGTGGCGCTGGATTTGGTTTCCAACGTGGCCGATTACGCGCAAAGCCCGCAAATGGAGCAGTACGTCAACAACGCCTCCAGTCATATTGCCACCATGTCGTCTCGTTTGACCGGCACTGCGTCGCAGATGGATTCCTATGCCAATCTGCTCGGGGCCGCCAACAGCATCATTGATTCCACCGATAAGCTGCTGGGATCAACAGGCTCAGCTGCGGCCACAACCAAAAAGGCGTTGAAACAGACCCGCAACGGCGTCTCCAGCCTCGACAAGGCATTGTCCGGAGCCACCGATGGCGTCGGTACGGCATTGCAGCAGGCCGGTTCATCCTACGACACCATTGCCAAGCAAATCGATGCCGCTTTTGCCGATGTGGGCTCACAATCCTCACAGATATCAAACAAGCTAACCGATATGCAATCCAAAGTGGAGGCTCAGGCCGACAGCTTTGGAAAGTATGCCGCCGCTTTACGAGATCTCGCCAAACAAGCGGCTTCACTGCCCGTGGGCGGAGATACCGTTGCCGCTCAACTGAACGCGGCTGCAGACCAAGCCACAAAGGCGCAGCAGAGCATGCAGCAAGCCGCCACCGCGTTGGGCGATGCGGCCACGCACATAGCAAACGGTACTGCCGATGCCGATACAGCGCGTCGAGATCTGAAATCACAAATCGCTGCCGCCAAACAATCGATTACTCAGGCTTCAGACACGTACAAGAGCACGCTGAAACCGCAACTGAACAATCTGACCTCGTCCATGGACGAAGTGGCCACGCAGGCAAGTTCCGTAATCGACGGGCTTGCATCGACCGTCAGCAGCGTGTCAGGCCTTTCTGGCGGCGTTTCAGACAGCCTGACGGACATCCAGTCGGCCTTGACTGACGCAGCTAGCGCTTTGACCCGTTCGGCGAAGAAACTCGACAACTTGTCTTCCCAACTCGCCTCTATCACCAATGGCGACACCATCGACCTGTCTGTGATTTCCTCTGCGAAACCCGATGTCATTGCTTCCATGCTGGCGGCACCCGTAGCGGTCGACCGCATCGCGCTCTATCCCGTTGCCAACTATGGTTCCGCGATGGCTCCGTTCTACACGGTTTTGTCTATTTGGGTCGGTGCGATCATTCTGGTCGCCATGTTGAAAGTATCGATTTCCGACCATGAGAAGGCTCGTATCTTAGGGTTGGGCAATGATCTGCCGCTCGGTTCGGAAGTGGGTCTTCGCGAGGCCATGATTGCCGGGCGGATTGCCGGACCGGCCGCCGCGTTGGATGTGCTGAAGAAGCCGCGTGCCGAGGCTCCCGGCAATGCGCGGCAGTTCGGTTTACGCTTGCACCACGAATATTTCGGCCGATACATGATTTTCGGTTTCCTTGCTTTGCTGCAAGGTACGCTGGTGTGCCTGGGCGATATGTTCTATCTCGGCGTGCAGTGTGAGCATCCGATTCAGTTCTTGATGGTCGGGTGGTTGTCTGCACTGGTGTTCTCGAATATTGTGTATACGCTGACCCTGTCGTTCGGTGATATCGGCAAAGCCATTGCCGTAGTACTGCTGGTTATGCAGGTAGCCGGTTCCGGCGGCACATTCCCCATTGAAACACTGCCGACGTTCTTCCAGGTCGTTTCTAAATGGCTACTGTTCCCCTATGCGGTGGATGCGATGCATTCGGCCATGGCAGGCTCATTCGGCATGGAATACTGGGTTTCCATGGGCAAACTGGCACTGTTCCTTGTCCCCTCATTGCTGTTGGGACTTATGTTGCGCAAGCCGGTAATTCGCTTCAACGATTGGGTTATCCGCAACCTTGAAAACACCAAGGTGATGTAAGTGTTGGACGAAGTGTGTCCGAGCGCCCTGAACGCTTAGCAGCCTACGACCTGACGTGTTTGGACCGTAACCTGTCTCAGACACGGCGTTGGCGAGGCCTGTGGAGCTTCTGACGCTAACGTCTACGTGGCTTGTAGCCCTTTTTACGACTGTGTGGCTTGAGTTGCTGGTTCAGCGGTACATGCCGGTAACTGGATTGCGGATCGCGATGCGTGAGATGCCAGCATCCGCAAAATTCGCAACGGTACACCCATAGCTCAACTCCGCGCTCGATTAGGCTTTGATCAGCGGCACGCTGAACCTGCGCCTTATCGTGATACATGATTTTATTCGACGTAGCGCAACGTTTAGGGGTGAAGTAATGCATAGCAGAAGCCAGTGTAGAGCGACCCCATAACCAAGCCAGTTTCTGGCTCCCCTCAGGGGGGCCGTCCGCACAGCAGACCGGGGGGGGGAGGAGGCCCGGGCGTCGGGATTCCACGGTCACGGACGTGCTGTTTTCCGGATTTCCTGCGGAAATGGGAACGCGCCGCGCCGTCTCTCTTCGGCCCCGACGGCGGGGCCGGCCGGGAATGGTCCCGGACGTGGGTCTCATGAGTGCGAGAAGCCCCGGGTGTTTTTGTGGGGGTGTGTGGGTTTGGGTCGTGAGTGTTTCGGATATGGGGAAAGCCCCTTGGGGCGTGTGCTCCGAGGGGCTTCCTGTACGTGTGGTGCGGCGGCGTGCTACTCTCCCACACCCTGTCGGGTGCAGTACCATCGCCGTGCCAGGCCTTAGCTTCCGGGTTCGGAATGGGACCGGGCGTCTCACCTGGGCCATGGCCGCCGCAAATCTTCTCTTATACGGTCGGGAACAATGTCCCGCCGGCCTGTGGCGGCCTGGGAACCGGACAGCGGACGCGGATATGTCGATGTTTCGTCTTGTGGCCAGACAATGCTCATTGCCGTCTGGTGTCGTTTGCAGGAGGAAGATGCGGTCCAACCGCCAGGGGTTGGAATGTTAGTGTTGCCTTTCGTCCGTTAGTACCGGTCGGCTCCACCCCTCGCGGGGCTTCCACGTCCGGCCTATCGACCACGTGTTCTGCATGGGGACTACAGGAACTCGAAGGTTCCACGGAATGCTTATCTTGGAGCAGGCTTCCCGCTTAGATGCTTTCAGCGGTTATCCCTTCCGAACGTAGCCAACCGGCCGTGCCACTGGCGTGACAACCGGCATACCAGAGGTTCGTCCACCCAGGTCCTCTCGTACTATGGGCAGGCCTCCTCAGCATTCCAACGAGCGCAGAGGATAGAGACCAAACTGTCTCACGACGTTCTGAACCCAGCTCGCGTGCCGCTTTAATCGGCGAACAGCCGAACCCTTGGGACCTGCTCCAGCCCCAGGATGCGACGAGCCGACATCGAGGTGCCAAACCATCCCGTCGATATGGACTCTTGGGAATGATCAGCCTGTTATCCCCGGGGTACCTTTTATCCGTTGAGCGATGCCGCGTCCGTACACCGGCACCGGATCACTAGTCCCGACTTTCGTCCCTGCTCGGACCGTCGTCCTCGCAGTCAAGCCCGCTTGTGCACTTGCACTCGCCACCCGATTGCCAACCGGGCTGAGCGGACCTTTGGGCGCCTCCGTTACTCTTTGGGAGGCAACCGCCCCAGTTAAACTACCCGCCAGGCACTGTCCCTGAACAGGATGACTGTTCGAGGTTAGACATCCAATGCGAACAGAGCGGTATTTCACCTTACGGCTCCGCGCGATCTGGCGACCGCGCCTCTCGGCCTCCCGCCTATGCTACACAATCCACACCGAATGCCAATACCAAGGTATAGTAAAGGTCCCGGGGTCTTTTCGTCCTTCTGCGCTTAACGAGCATCTTTACTCGTACTGCAATTTCGCCGAGCTCCTGGTCGAGACAGTGGGGAAGTCGTTACGCCATTCGTGCAGGTCGGAACTTACCCGACAAGGAATTTCGCTACCTTAGGATGGTTATAGTTACCACCGCCGTTTACCGGGGCTTGAATTCACCGCTTCACCCGAAGGCTGACGGATCCTCTTAACCTTCCGGCACCGGGCAGGCGTCAGTGCATATACAGCGGCTTGCGCCTTCGCATGCACCTGTGTTTTTGGTAAACAGTCGCTACCCCCTGGTCTGTGCCACCCCCAAAAGCTCCCACAGCAAGTGTGTTCACCATCGGGGGTCTCCCTTAAACCGAAGGAACGGGAGTGATTTGCCGAGTTCCTTGACCAGGATTCGCTCGATCGCTTTGGTATTCTCTACCTGACCACCAGTGTCGGTTTGGGGTACGGGCGGCTTTGAGCCTGACGCCGAAGCTTTTCTCGGCAGCCGGGATCACCGGATATCGGGCCATAAGGCCCCCATCATCGCACCTCGGACCCATGCGGGACGGATTTGCCTGTCCCACGCCCTGCGTGCTTGACCACGGAAGACCACCTCCGCGGCCGGCTACCCTTCTGCGTCACTCCTGCGCTGACCTACTACAAGGATCGGTCCCAACAGGCCAGGGCATCCCGCCCCCGAAGGAGCAGTAAGCCCGGACCCGGAGGTTAGTACTCCAAGCCTCGGTTTTGGCGGCTGAAAGCCGGTACGGGAATATCGACCCGTTCATCCATTCGACTACGCCTGTCGGCCTCGCCTTAGGACCCGACTCACCCAGGGACGATGAACGTGGCCCTGGAACCCTTGGTCATCCAGCGGACGGGATCTTCACCCGTCTCTCGCTACTCATGTCTGCATTCTCACTCCCATGAAGTCCACGGCGCGTTCACACGGCCGCTTCGCCCCTCATGGGACGCTCTCCTACCCAGTACAAAATACTGCCGCGTCTTCGGTGGTGTGCTTGAGCCCCGCTACATTGTCGGCGCGGAACCACTAGACCAGTGAGCTGTTACGCACTCTTTCAAGGGTGGCTGCTTCTGAGCCAACCTCCTGGCTGTCTATGCGACTCCACATCCTTTCCCACTTAGCACACGCTTCGGGACCTTAGACGACGGTCTGGGCTGTTTCCCTTTCGACGACGAAGCTTATCCCCCGCCGACTCACTGCCGGGATACGCGTCACCGGTATTCGGAGTTTGGTTGCTGTTGGTACCCGATACGGGCCCGCAAGCATCCAGTAGCTCTACCCCCGGGACGTAATGACCCGACGCTGCACCCAAATGCATTTCGGAGAGAACCAGCTATCACGGAATTTGATTGGCCTTTCACCCCTAGCCCCAAGTCATCCCCCCGGTTTTCAACCCAGGTGGGTTCGGTCCTCCACGCGGTCTTACCCGCGCTTCAACCTGCTCAGGGCTAGATCATCCCGCTTCGGGTCCAGGACACGCGACTCAAACGCCTTTTAAGACTCGCCTTCGCTACGCATACCCCACACGGGTTATGCTCGCCACATGCCACTGACTCGCAGACTCATTTTTCGATAGGCACGCCGTCACCCCACAAAAGGGCTCCGACGGATTGTAGGCGCACGGTTTCAGAGACTGTTTCACTCCCCTCCCGGGGTACTTTTCACCTTTCCCTCACGGTACTCGTTCGCTATCGGTCAGACAGGAATATTCAGGCTTACCCAACGGTCTGGGCGGATTCGCACGGGGTTCCACGGGACCCGTGCTACTTGGGAGACGCGATCGGCAGACCATGCGCGTTCAGGTACGGGGCCCTCACCCTCTGCGGCCCGGTATTCAACCCGGTTCCCCTGACACATGGTTTTCTGCAACTGCCGGCCGGCCCGTCGGAGCCGGCGCACGCGATCCCGCAACACCCCGCGCGCAACCCCCGACGGGTATCACACGCGCAAGGTTTGGCCATCATCCGCTTTCGCTCGCCACTACTCACGGAATATCCTTTCCTGCAGGTACTGAGATGTTTCACTTCCCTGCGTACCCCCCGGCCGAAGCCGGTACCGACCCATGACGGTCGGTGGGTTCCCCCATTCGGAAATCCTCGGATCAAAGCCCTGTTGGCGGCTCCCCGAGGCATATCGCAGCCTCAAACGTCCTTCATCGGTCCTGTCTGCCAAGGCATCCACCATACGCCCTTGCAAGCAACACACACCACGAAAGTGCATGGCCGCAAGATTCCTCTAGCAAATTCCCAGACGACAAATCATCACACTAAAAATGATCACAAAACGATCGAAACGAACAATAGAGTTCGATTCGAAATCAACAGCAAAACAAAGATTCAAAAACCCTTGTTTTGCTCGCGTCCACTATCCAGTTCTCAAGCCACCACGCACCGCCACGCCATCGCGCCGGCACACGGCCGGCCCCCAGGCACGACGGGCATCGAATCGCGCCAGGCAAAAAGCCTGGGGTGGCGATCCGGGAGCCCAAAAGCGCATCCATACCACCCCGGCACCCACCGCACGACCGGCAGGGCAAAGCCAACGACGTCTTCCACACCAGCAACCCCGCCGCCATCGCACCATGCGACGCGCGGGGCGCACACCATCGGACGAACATCCGACTGAATTCTCCGTAGAAAGGAGGTGATCCAGCCGCACCTTCCGGTACGGCTACCTTGTTACG
>ERZ839767.645-NODE-645-length-59521-cov-6.705227_pt1 | contig 59521 bp, 52 predicted proteins | sample MGYA00519879_ERZ839767 | MGnify/ENA primary metagenome ERZ839767 (study PRJEB31850, sample SAMEA3708852) | human gut metagenome | biome: human gut; feature: human-associated habitat; material: faeces | place: China | collected 2014 ... | reverse complement strand
CATTTGGATTTTGTTGAAATAGTACAAGAATACTTTGTTTTCAGATACGCTCTAAATAAATCATCCAACATCTCCTTCATATTTAGGTTGCCACTGGCAGTCGATGTGTCATATTTACCGCATTCTTTTTCCATTGCTTGTAAAAAAGCTGCGGAGTCTGACCGCGTTCCCATCATATGATCGATAAAATGTCCCATTTCGTGCTTTAGCACATCGGCATACTCTGCATTGTTCATGTTTTCGTCCATTACAATCCAGCCGCCCTGCGGAGAATAGTAGCATTCTCCTTTTACAAAGGACGGGCGCACGCCATTCAACCGTGCTGCATATCGGTTAATTATGGATACGATAGGCCTTGGAGCATTAGCATAGGCTGCATCAATAGCATCAATGCGTGAAGGAAGAAACTTTAAAACCAAGTCTCGTTTTAAGTTACTTTGTTCCCGGAGAAACACATTAGCGTCATTAGCATCCATTTCAGCACGTGCATAGCTATTTGTTGCAGAAGATGACTCGAATGAGTAGCCGTAGCTTCCATGTGACAATACCCATTCTTGTCCACATTGCGTAGCGTTAGAAAGTGATTGTATAGCAACTCGAATAGACTGATTGGATGCCTGAAATGCGAAAATCGTTTTTATGTATTCTGTTTGGCTTGTCCCTTCTAAGGATATTCCAAGCCTATCCCGCCAAGCTGCAACACTCTGTGATATCTGGGACAAATATACCCCATACTTTTCCATCTCCACACATAGCTGCTGTATCTTTTGCGATACTTCTTGAAGATTATTCATAGAAATTCTTGATTATAAAAAATCATTACTGAAGGCCTGTTCGTCTGTCAACTGTTGATCGGGATGTTTTATAATGCGGTAATTTCATCTTCCACCACTTATATATCATAATTGGAATAAGTATAAAATTAACTGCAGCCAGATTGAGAACAAACAGGATAATGATACCAACAAACCATGGAATTAGTGGCTTGATTGAAAAATCATTTCTTTCCGCATTAGATAGTATGTCATTTGCAGTATTCACGATTTGACAAACAGTGTAATTCGTTGATGGCAGTAATGCGTTAAATAATGGAATTTTTTTCTTCATATAGTCTAATTGATTTTTGTTTGTAATCTCGTATATTCCATTAAGTTCATCTACCGATAAAGACTGAAATGTGTGATCTCGTAAACACCTTGCATATATCTCTTTAACTTGGTCGTTGTTTTTCTGTTCATCTAGTGCTATGGAGGCTGTTGCTAATGCTTCGCTATATTTTCTTTGCTTGTTTTGAGCATCAGCTATATCAATTCGCATAGCGCTGTCATATTTTGTTCCCCGAGTGTACCATGCTTCTGCTTCTGCATAGTCTTTGTGATCATAGTAGCAGTTTCCCAACGCTCTCATTGCAGGACTACAGTGGCTATCCATTGATAACACTTTTTTCATACATGCGATACCCTCTTTGTAATTCGGGGTATTGATTTGCCCAAGTCCATACAAAAACCACGCTATAATATCGCCATTATTCTCAGCAACGATAGGGGCCATATAAGCACATAACTCATTAAACTGACCATTTCTAAATAATTCTTCTGCATGTGTACGCCAACCAGGAAAACCACGAGGCTGGGATGATTCTTGATTGCGACTATCCATTTCTCTTTGAGGCTGGATTATCTCTCTGTCCGCATCATACTGGTTGCGTTTTTCAGGATCAAGCAAAACACGTTCTGCTTCAGATATGTCTCTCATCATTTTTTCTGCTTCAGCACGTATTTCGGTATTTGGATTATTCTGACGATTTGACCACTTGCGCCGAGCTTGGCGTATTGCAGTTCGTATCCCATCATCATTTGTATCTGGGGCTATCGCAAGAAGTGAGTAATAATCGACCATTGATTTGCACCTCGAACAGTCTTTACCATGCCGAGCGCTTTTGATTCAACCCTTTAGAGCTTACATTAATCAAAACCGCATGATAGCATGAACGCGAATGGCCATCATCTGTTTCAACATCCCCTTTTTTTAAGAAGATATAAGGAATTTCTTTCAGTCGCGATGCCAGTGTTTCCAAAACCGCATCAATTACACCAGGCCTATTGGGCAGAGACTGCATACCGTAATCTTCAAAAGAGTGACATTCTAAAACTTTCATTCCCTTACGAAGATAAAATTGTGACTCGCCTTCAGAATCATAGAAGTAATCACGATAAAAATAGCTTGCAACAAATGCGAAATCATTGTTGGTAACAACAATAGCAAGTTTTCTCTCATATGCATCATCGCTCGCTCCGGATACCCACTTTAACGGCTCGGAAGATGTGTTTGCCAAAAGGTCATGAATAAAATCCGCAAAATTTAAAAATATCTGATTCTGTCTCAAGCGATTGCATAATGCAAGATTTTCTGCAGCCTCTTGTGCCTTTTGCGCATCGTGATCTGTTTTCATTTGAATCAGCTTATCTAACAGTCCCATAAAAAATCTCCTTTTCACAAAATCTATATAATTCGGATTATGATCTCGCTGCCCAGTCACTTGCAGCATTAGATGCTAAAATCAATTGTAGTGCGGCATCGTTGACAGATTTTTTTGCATGCTCGAGAGAGGCAATCATCTGTTTATCAGCATTATCGCTCGCACCACCGATAATCTGCTCAATAAATCCGATTTGTTTGTCCATGTCCAATTCTAGTTGCTTAATATTATATGCTGCTTGACCTACCTGTGCGGAAAACTGCATAATCTGTTGCTTGATTTGGCCTAATTCTGACATTTGTCATTCCTCCTATTTAATAATAAATCCTCATTTCCTTAGGCGGCTGTAATCTTTACTTTTATTACCCCCAGTGCGACGAAGCTCGTCTTCTAATATCTGCTGTCTCCGTTGTAATTCCTGCTTTATTCGTTCTTCTGCACGATTCTGCGCTTCAATCTTTCGTTGAGACTGCTCCCGTTGCAATCTTTCGAACTCTAATTTTTGCCGTCTCAAAGTCTCCTGCTCTTGGCGGATATCACTTAGTGAATGCTGTAATTTTTTTGCATCGTCAACCTGTTTTGCAATAGCCTCTCTAAAAGGCAGTGTGTTTGGAATTGCAGAAGCGGCCACCGCAGGCCTATTGCATAGTTCACAGTATTGAATGCTCAGTGCCGAGAATTGTGCCATGGCATCCTGACATATTTGCTCCAATTCTGCCAACTGCTTTTTGTAGTTTTCCTTGATTCGTTTCTGACACATTGCCTGCTCAGCTTCAGCACTCTTTATATATGTTTCCAGCTCACTCTGGGCACCAGCAATTGCATTCATTGCATTAGTGTACTTTTGATAGTCAAAGCAATCTCCTACCACATTTTCGCCTCCATCTTTCCAACATCAATTATACGAAGCGGAGACATGGGCATTAGTCTCATGTCATGAGGAAATGCTGTGTCATCATGCGCAAGTAGCCGATTTGCTTTACCCTCCCAGTTAGTAATTGCTGTGTTCAAAATACTTCGAGCAGTGCTAACGCCTGTGTGCAACAATAGTTTCGTTTCGATGTAGCCTCTGTCAGTAATCCGAACTTGCGATTCAAATGTATTGTAGTTATTCCACCAGCCAATAAAGTGAACACCATTGGGTGGACCGATTTCAAGCAACTTCCCCAACTGCTCTGAGCCGGTTGTTTTATTAAACATGGACATATTCAAACCGAATCCACCAAATGCATCATCCTTCGAGCTGCCTTTCTCAGAGGATGTGTATTCTTCTGCCATGTTGGTGCATCGATCCATTCCCATACCAATGATGTAGTGCGAATCTCTAGGGTAATCTGTTCTTTTAATGCAACTTACAGTTTCGAAAAAAAATTCGGGAGCTTTTTGGGCTGGAATAATCGTCACGGGAAATCCTAGACGCTCCATCAGACTCATCCAGCTGAAAAAGCCATTGCGCTTTTTTGTAGAGTCAAGCATTCCATCAATCAACGTGAAAACCGCATCTCCTTCTGGATGCTGAATTGCTAGTGACAACGTCATTCCCTGCAAAATGCCGACTACATAATTGAGCGGTAATGTATCAGTTCCTTCTCCGTCACCATTTCCAAAGATAGCCACATTGCGGCCTGATTCTTTCCCGAAAGGAATTCCAACAATAGCTCTGTCCACGGTTAGTGCTTGACCACATAGAAGTTTTGGTGCCACACCTGATTTCTCAATTGCACCTCGCCACAATGCAAACATTTCCAAAGCATCCGGTAGTGAGAATAAATCGTTTGTACCAAACACTTTTGGAGTACGAGTTCTACCGATTGGTTCTGTGCACCATTGCTTTCTCAATAACTGCATCTGCTTTGGGTCGGCATAGGCAACGGTAAAATGCATATTCGAATCCAATGCACCATAGTTGAGATTCATTACAGCCTCTCCACGAACGCGCAATCTAGCCGCCGCATCATTTCCTTGCACGAACGTTGCATAGGATTCTTGAATATTATTTTGAAGTGCTATACGAATTGGTATAGATGCATAGACCGCATCACTCTTTGCGGCCAATGCGCCTTTACGCTCTACAGTTTGACTCGCTAAAATTAAGTGTATCCCGCAGGCTCGTCCTTGACGAACTGTATTCTCAATCAGCTCAGCCGCACGAATTCCAGTATCATCTGTAAACTCAACTAACTTTTGGTATTCATCAATCACGATAACAATACGAGGCATATAAGATGCAGGCTTAGCAGTGCGATACTCTGCAACAGTGTGTGCATCAACTTTTTTCATAGCACGAGCACGGCGTAAGCGTTCCTCTTCAATATGTTCTAAGACCGCTACGCCGAAATCGCGTTCACTTTCAATGCCCAGTACTGCCGCATGAGGTATCCACGAATGATTCTTCACATCTCCATATGGTTTAAATGTTAAGCCATCTTTGAAATCGAGAAGATATAGTTCTAACTCATTTGGGCTATAACGACAGCACAGACTATGTATTATTACTTCTAGTAAATTCGACTTACCTTTCCCAGGAGCGCCTGTAATTAATGCATTGTTAATTTGAGTGTTTTCATCGCCCATTCGCAGAGTAACCGTTTCCATTCCAGCTTTTCCAAGAGAAAATGTAATACCTTCGGCAGATGAGGCTCTCCACATCTCACGTGTATTTTCTATACTGTCAAACGGGATTGCAATTGCAACAGATTGTTTTGCTTTCTCGTTCAATGCATTAAAAATATCAAAGATATCGTTTTGTTTGCGACTATAAGGCCTAACTAATACATTGGGCATTAATGTTGTTTTCCATTCACCTGAGCAAGATTCCTTCAATAAAACAATTTTCTTTAAATCAAGGTTGATTTGTTCCGCTGCTCCTGCAGGCAACTGCAGGATAAAGCCAATACCCGCACGAGGCGCTCCTGCAAGGAGATGTACAAGTTTTGAACGTAAGGACGGTTCATGCAACCAATCATCACCTGCAATTACAACAAGCCGGAGCTGGCCGACAGACTGCTTTGCCTCCTGCCGCAACGCCAAAATAGAGGGGAACTGCCCTTTTAGGACACTATCCGCTGCTGAAATTTGTTCTGATAATCTGTCAAATAATTTCGATAAACCCTCCTGAGATGAGATAGATTCAAAATCATCTAAAATCGCAAAACACGAAAAGGTATCACGCCATTCAGGATTATATATGCTTACTGACAATTGTCCTGCGGCAGTTTGTTCCAGAGCCGATATCATTATGCTTTTTAGCATAATGTCGGTTGCTAGGCCTGCACCTTCAACTGCAAGGCTGTTCTTACCTAAGAACGGGACAATGTATGGGAGCGTACTGTTGTATTGTTCCAGCCCTTTTAATTTGGCTGTTCCAATAGAAACATACTCTGCCACACGCAGAATAGATGTATCTCTATTGGGATTGGGTATTGCATCTACAATACCCCTTAATGTTTCGCTATAGGCCCTAAACCTGTTCTGAAATTGCGAACAATACTTTTGAACCTTGATGTTCCCTTTGTTCATCTCTACAGCAATCGCATTATCTTTTCTTTGCCTCAAGGCAGATTTTTCCTGTTCAATAGAGAAAAGTAAACAACTATGGCTATGAATAAGCGATTGATAGTGTTTAGTAGCCTGTGTTACGTCCATCAAATATCCTCCGGCCTATTTTGCAATAACAACATCCGCTGGACGTAATAAATGCTGCCCTTTTATATAACCGTGCCTACGTATTTCTACAATTGTTCCAGCCGGTACTTCGGATGTAGCATGTACAGTTGAGACAATATTGTGCAAACTGGGATCAAACTTATCGAGTTTGTTAATCGGTTCAATTCCCCGTCTTGCCAAAATCTCTAGAATCTCATCCAACATCGACCAAGCAAAATCGTCCTCTTTGGGCTGCTGGTAAATACGGTCGCAAAGTAAGAACAAGTCTTTCGCAATAGCATTAAGTTGCGCCCCCTCTAATGATCTTATCAAGTCCTTATTGGCAACTGCGAGCTTTTCTATTGCGTTATTTTTCACTTTATCATCTATCAAGCGACGAATAAACAAATCTCGTAACTCTGCAATGCCAGTAATCAACTCATCGATTTTTTCCTCAGGCACATTGTCCATTGGCCATCACCTTGTCCTTTCTGCCTAATATGCCCTCTTATGTAATGTCCATCTCGTCAATCTTTGTGATTGCCTGACTGACTTCTTCTTCCGACATATTCAATACACGATCCACTTCAAAGGTACCAAGAGAGCAGTGTGCCGTATCATCAAACACTTCAACATATACTGTTTGATCGATATCATAGGCATATGAAATTGTTAACGGCGCACCCTTAGGATATGGTGGTACGGGGATTTCTTTGCTTCCTATAACTACACAATATCGCACATCCTGTTCTTCACCCTGTGTGACCCGAACATTAATTGAGTGCTGATTATCCACTACAGTGCTACCCGATGTATTACCTTTGGCCGGAATTTTTGCGTTTCTCGGTATAATAACAAAATTCTTTTCTTCTTCTGTGACTGAGTCCAGCATGATAACTCCCAATGCCTGACTTGTTATATCAGAAACAATGATTGGCATCGTCAAGGAAGATAGCGCTGGTATAAGCGCTGAATTGTCGCAAGCGTTAGTAGATGTCCCCCTGCCTTTTTCCTGTTTGCACAATGCTGCCTGTATCGCTGCTCCAAGTGCAACCGCTTCATCCGGATTTACATTCAACTCAAAATGTTTGCCACTCTTTCGTTCCATCATATCGCGCACCATAGGCATTCGCGTCGATCCACCTATTAGCAATACTCGGTCAATATCGCTCCACGTTTTTTGAGCAGCAGCCAATGCTTCCTCTACCATATCATGTGTTCGATTAAGAAGATCTCTTGTAATTTCTTCAAAATGTTCTCTTGTGATTTTTAGTCGAAATTGTTTTCCATTATATGGAATAATTATATTTGCCTGCTTTACATTAGAAAGACTGATTTTAGCAAGCTCCGCTTTCTCTCGCATAGAAGCAATCAGTTCATCATCCGTATTCAAATTCTGCCCTGCTCCTTGCATCTCCATTTGGGCAATGCATTCTTCGATGATGCGATTATCAAAGTCAAAGCCGCCTAAATTTCGGTCTCCATCAGTGGATAGCACATCGAACCGACCGCCATCAATGTCCATAATTGTGACATCAAACGTACCACCACCCAAATCATACACCAAGACACAGCCGGTGGTATCATTACTCATCCCGTATGAAATTGCTGCTGCAGTTGGTTCATTCAGAACCCGTAAAACATTAAACCCTGCAATACGGCCGGCTTGTTTTGTTGCCACTCGTCGAGCATCATCAAAATATGCCGGAACAGTGATAACTGCATCTGTTACTTCTTCGCCCAACGCCATTTCCGCATCAGCTTTTAATTTCTTTAGAATAATAGCGGAAATCTCTTCAGCAGAATAGCTGTTTCCGTTAGTTGAAGTGAATCGATAATCAGGATTACCCATTTGACGCTTAACAAAGGCTACAACATCTGCTGGTGAAGATGCCGCTGTCCTTTTGGCCATTTCTCCAACAAGTGGTTCGTCAATGCTATCAGTTTCCGGAAATAGTACAACAGAAGGAGTAGTATTTTTACCTTCACTATTCGGCAATATCTCAGGAATACCAGCTTCATTAACTACTGCGACAGCTGAGTATGTTGTACCCAAGTCAATACCTATTACATGTCCCATAGCAATCCTCCGTTGTATATTCTTAGCAATCTTAAAGAGCTGTCCGCTGTTATTTAATTTTTTCTCCACGTCCTAGTGGATACTAAGGTACACATTATTATCCATTTGACACTTGCAAAATAATTGTCAAAGAGTTATAATAAAAGACATAAATATCTGCGATTTTTTGTATGGTTAGCAAACTGTACTTTTTTATCCGTTGCATTCCTTTACCCATCTCAAAAAGGTGCTATGCGTCACTCCAAGCTGTTTTGCCGCCGCTCTTGCGGACAATTCCCCATGTAGCCACTGCTCTTTCAACGATTCCAGACCGTTCGGTCGTTCCATAGGCTTTCTCCCAAATTTCACTCCGTTTCGCTTTGCCGCGGCGATCCCCTCTGCCTGCCGCTGCCGGATAAACTCCCGCTCCGTCTGGGCTACATAAGACAGAAGCTGCAAAACAATGTCCGCGATCAGCGTTCCGGTCAGGTTCCGGTTTTGCCGGGTGTCCAGCAGGGGCATATCCAGCACCACAATGGCCGCCTGTTTTTCCTTTGTGATGATTCGCCACTGCTCCAGAATCTCCTCATAATTTCGCCCCAACCGGTCGATGCTCTTTACTACCAGGGTATCGTCCTTTTTCAGTTTCCGGACCATTTTCTTGTAGTTCTTCCGCTCAAAGTCCTTCCCGGATTGCTTATCCATGTAGATTCGGTTTTGGGGAATCCCAAACTCCCGCATTGCAATGAGCTGCCGCTGTTCATTTTGTTCTCTTGTAGAAACACGGATATACCCATATTCCATAATACAAACCTCCAATTTATCGGTATCCGGATAAATTGTAATACAGTTTGCTAACCCTGTTGTATGATATGGACAGTGGTATATCACTAATATAGCATATTGTTTTCGATTAGTGAAGTATCACTAATGTTAAAAATCCGGACGATGTATCATAGCAGTGATAAATCGCCCGGAGGTTTTTATGGATACAAGAGAAGCCATCGCAAATCGTATTCGCCAGTTGTGCAAAGAACGTAAAATCACGCCCAATGCACTCAGTAATATTTCCGCCGTTCCTCAAGCTACAGTCAAAAGCATCCTAAACGGAGAAAGCAAAAATCCAGGAACAGTTACGATCAAAAAGCTCTGCGATGGGCTGGAAATTACGCTGGGTGAATTCTTCTCCACAAAGGAGTTCGATGAACTGGAACAGGAAATAAAATAAGTGCCAGCAGACTGGTGTCAACCCGGCACTGCTGGCACAAAACTCAATATGAAATATCTCTGATATAAACAAAAAACCCGAACCCATCCCTCACAGGGAAGAAGTTCGGATTTCTTATGTTTGGTGGACGATATAGGACTCGAACCTATGACCTTCCGCACGTCAAGCGGATGCTCTAGCCAGCTGAGCTAATCGTCCGTCAGCGCACTCAACTGAATGCCTGATTAGTATACACAACCTATCGCCATTTGTCAAGGGTTTTTTCCAGAAATTATCCCGCTGCCGCGTCAACGCTCTGTTCCCCCAGGAACCGGATCACCAGGCGGTTTGGGAGGCACACGATCGGCGTACCGCCGCTGCAAAAGCCGCGCTCCATGCAGTAGTGGTCGGGACAGTCCGCCGCCGTGACGGCGATACGCCCGTCCCGGACGGTGACGGTGTTGCTGCCGCCGGTTTCCCCGGTGACGGTGAACTGCTGATCGATACGCAGATTCACGGTTTTGACGACCTTTCCCCCGCTGCTGATCTGGGCGTAACCGGCATCGCCGCCGGGCAGCAGGAGAAAAGCGCTCAGCCCCAGGCAAACCGCCGCTATGGCCGCGATGAGGGCTATCCAGGTTTTTGTTTTCACAGAGCAGTCACCTCCCGGGGAAAGATTTGCGATTCCATTGGCAGTATAGCAAAAGTCAGCGAAAAACGCAAGAAAAAGTCCCAGAAACTTCTTGACTTTTTCTTTACGCAATGCTAGAATGGATAGGCCGCATTGAAGGGGCTTTCAGTCGGTGCGTCCAAAATCACCGCGCCCCCAGAGCGAGACTACACAATTAAAGTAGGTGAAACAAGTGAAAGCAGTTATCGTAACCGGTGGTAAGCAGTACACCGTAGCCGAGGGCGACGTCGTGTTCGTGGAAAAGCTGGGCGCGGAAGCCGAAGCTACCGTCAAGTTCGACCAGGTTCTGGCTGTCCTGGACGGCGAGAACACCAAGATCGGCGCTCCCACTGTGGAGGGTGCCAGCGTTGAGGCCAAGGTCGTCAAGAACGGCAAGGGCAAGAAGCTTGACATCATCCGCTACAAGTCCAAGAAGAACGAGAAGAAGCACATCGGTCATCGCCAGCCTTACACCAAGGTGGAGATCACCAAGATCGCTCTGTAATTTATGACAAGATGCGAATTTTTCACCGAGGGCGAGAGGATCACCGGATTCTCCGTCTCGGGTCACAGCGATTATGACGAGCCGGGAAGAGACATTGTCTGCGCCGCCGTCTCCGCTGTCGTTACCATGGCCGAAGCCACCATCAACGATGTGTGCGGCGCCAAGGCCAAGGTTCGGGTCAAGGATGGGGAAGATAACCGCATCACCCTGACCCTCCCCGCGTCCTGCGACGAGGAGGACACCGTTCAGGCAGTGCTTGCCGGAATGCTGGTGACTCTGTGTTCGCTGCGGGACGACTATCCTGATAATATCGAAGTTTTGGAGGTGTAACACCATGCTGAAGATTGGTATTCAGTTCTTCGCTCACCACAAGGGCGGCGGTTCCACCAAGAACGGCCGTGATTCCGAGTCCAAGCGTCTGGGCGTGAAGCGTGCCGACGGTCAGTTCGTTCTGGCCGGCAACATTCTGGTTCGCCAGAGAGGCACTCACATCCATCCCGGTGTCAACGTGGGCATCGGTAAGGACGACACCCTGTTCGCCAAGGTTGACGGCACCGTCAAGTTTGAGCGTCTGGGCAAGGATCGCCGGCAGTGCTCCGTGTACGCCGAGCAGTAAGATCATCTGGACAAGGAAGGCTGCCGCAGCACAAATTGCGGCAGCCTTTTTTATAGGGAAACGCTGAAATAACATCGCGCCGTTGTGCGCATACACAGGAAGGAGGCACAGCCGTGCTGTTAACGGAATTTGACCCCACGCCCCGCGCCGTCATCAACCCGGACTTTATCCATAAGCCGGTGGAACATTTCCCGGAAACGGTGATCTCCGTCTTTTCCCACAGACTTTTTGCCTCCGTGGCCGCGCTTCTGGAGGGTCAGGTCATTGCCGAGACCCACGACGCGGACGGCGTCTGGCCGGTTTATGCGGTTCACTACCGCGAAAAGCGACTGGGCTTCTGCAAGGCCAGAGTCGGCGCGCCCGCCTGTGTGGGGCAGTTCGAGGACATCATCGCCATGGGCGCCAAGCGGATCATTCTGCTGGGCAACTGCGGCGTTCTGGACAGGAAAATCGAGGACTGCGGCATTATCATCCCCACAAAAGCCATCCGGGACGAGGGTACCAGCTACCATTACCTACCGGCGGAGGATCTGATCGACGTCAATACCCGCTACATTCCCGAATTTATCGAGGTTCTCCGGGAATTTGGGTATCCTTATGTCCGGGGCGTCACCTGGACGACAGACGCCTTTTACCGGGAAACCCCCGCAAAGGTCGCCGCCCGGCGGCGCATGGGCGCGGTGTGCGTGGAGATGGAGTGTGCGGCCATGCAGGCCGTATGTAATTTCCGGGGTGTGGAATTTTTCCAGTATTTCTACGCCGGGGACAATCTGGACCATCCCCAATGGGACCCCAGAAGCCTGTCCGGACACGCCCGGCTATCAGACAAGGAAAAAATTGCCCTGCTGGCTTTCGAGCTGGCCAGCAGAATCGGCTGAATAAAGGGAAGTACCCGTACTTCCATAGATTAGGAGGACGTACAACTATGTTCGTGGATAAAGTGCGCATCACCGTCATCGGCGGACGGGGCGGCGATGGAGCGGTGGCGTTCCACCGGGAAAAATATGTGGCCTCCGGCGGCCCGGACGGCGGCGACGGCGGACATGGCGGAAGCGTCATTCTCCGGGTCAACGACAACCTGTCCACCCTTTTGGATTTCCGCTACAAGCGCAAGTACCAGGCCGCCGCCGGTGTCAGCGGTCAAGGCCGGAAAATGGCGGGCAAACGGGGGGAAAACCTGATCATCGAGGTTCCCCGGGGTACCGTCGTCCGGGACGCCGAAACAAATCAGATCATCGTGGACATGTCCACCGGCGAGGACTCCATCCTCGCCAAGGGCGGACGGGGCGGCTGGGGCAATGCCCATTACGCCACTCCCACCCGTCAGGTTCCCCGGTTTGCCAAGGCCGGTCTCAAGGGCCAGGAGCGGGACGTGATTCTGGAATTAAAGCTTCTGGCGGACGTGGGCCTGGTGGGCTTCCCCAACGTGGGCAAATCCACCCTGCTTTCCGTCACCTCCAACGCCCACCCGAAGATTGCCAACTACCATTTTACGACCCTGTATCCCAATCTGGGCGTGATTTACGTGGACGAGGGTGTGTCCTTCGTCATGGCGGACATCCCGGGCATCATTGAGGGAGCCGCCGAGGGCGCGGGTCTGGGGCATGATTTTCTCCGGCACATCGACCGGTGCCGCCTGCTTGTTCACGTTGTGGACGTGTCCGGCAGCGAAGGGCGCGACCCCGTGGAGGATTTTCACGCCATCTGCGCGGAGCTGAAAAACTACAGCGTTGATCTCAGCAACCGCCCCATGATCGTGGCCGCCAACAAGACCGACCTGCTGCCCCCGGACAGCGACAATCTGGAGCGGCTCCGCGCCGCCGCCCGGGAAGCGGGCTGTGAGCTGTACGAAATTTCCGCAGGCACCACCGTGGGCACCCGGAATCTTATGCGGGCGGTAGCCGAGCGGCTGCGTACCCTGCCCCCCGTGACCATTTACGAGCCGGAGTACGTGGAGGTCATCGCCGAGCCTACCGACCCCAACGCCTTCGACATTGAGCATTACGGCAGCACCTGGCTGGTCACCGGTACCTGGCTGGAACGGCTGGTGCAGAACATCAATTTCGAGGACTACGAGTCCCGGAACTATTTCGACCAGCAACTCCGCAAGGTGGGTCTGTTCGCCCGCCTGGAGGAAATGGGCATCGCCGACGGGGACACCGTGGATATTTACGACTTTGAGTTTGAATATCAGCGGTAAAGCGACGCTTTTTGAATCGCTGTCACCCCAGCCGGGGCAGGTCTGCGGCCTGCCACGGCTGGTATTATCTGCACGTCATTTCGCCGTTCCCGAAAACCGTCGAAATGACCAACCTGCGTTTTCCGCTCTGGGCAGGGCGTTTTCCTGCGGGAACATCGGTACGGTGTATGGCAGGAATCACCGTTCTTTGGGCGTTTTGACGGTTTTTCGGAACACGGCGGAAAACCATTTGCCATTCCCTTCTTTTTTCGATATAATGATTCTGATACGGCTACGGCCGGTTTGCGCGAGCTATTTTTATCCGGGAGTTGATTTCCATGATCCGAAACCTGAATCAGGTCACGTTCCGCTGCTTTGGCAGCGTTCCGTCCGAGCGCACCCAGACGGACAGGAATCTGTTCCGGGACGATGCTGCCGCCATGCGGCTGTCCCGGACGGAGGCGGTGGTCTACCGCGCCGCGTCGGAGACCCGGATCAGCTGCGGCATGGGCATGAGCGTTCTGTCCGCCAGCACGGACGGGGAAACCTACCAGCGCTTCTATCTGGACAAGCCCGCCGTCGTCCGCAAAGGGATTTATTTCCTCCTGGAGCCGTTTCAGGGGGACGCCACGGTGATGGTGTCCGCTCAGGAGCCGCCGGAGGAGCTGGGACGCCGCGCCCTCGGCAGCGCCCGGGTGGATCATCAGCTGCGGGTGGAGGGCATTTACACCTTCTTCTACCAGGAAAAGGAACAGGGCTTCCTGTTTTCCGGGGAATCCCACCCTATGACCGAGCTGACCTACGTGGATCAGGGCGCACTGCACAGCGTGGTGGACGGGCAGGATCTTCTGCTCAGGCAGGGAGACATCGTCCTCTACGGCCCGGGGCAGTGGCACATGCAGTACGCCGACATCGGTGTCGCCCCCCGATTTGTGACCATTTCCTTTGATGTCAGCGGCGTTGATCTTGCCCCTTTGCTGAACCGGAAATTCACTGCGCCCCAGAGCGTGGCGGCGCTGCTGCAAAATATGCTCCGGGAGCAGGAGGTTATGGACGCCTACTCCAACGACATCATCCTCTACCAGCTGAATCTGCTGCTGCTCCGGCTTCAGCGGGAGGCCGCATCCCCCAAGGCCGGGAAGCTGCAAACCGCCAACGCCGTCCACAGCGAGAACGAGATCATCCGTCAGGCGCAGCAGTTTATCAGCGCTCACATCCGGGAAAAGCTGTCGGTGCCGCTGGTCGCCCGGCAGGTGGACGTCAGCCCCAGCTATCTCACGGCGCTGTTCCACAAAAATCTGCAAATTTCCCCCGGCGAATACATCCGCCGGATCAAGCTGCAGGAGAGCAAGCAGATGATCCGGGAAAACAACCTGAACTTCACGGAGATCGCCGCCCAGCTCCACTATTCCACGGTGCATCATTTCTCCCGGCAGTTTAAGGAGAAGTTCGGCATTACCCCCACAGAATACGCAAAATCTGTACGTTGAGAGGTTTGGAACATGAAAAAAGGGAATCCCATCGCGCTGCTGCCCATCGGCGTTTTTCTCGTGCTGTATCTCGGGCTGGGGCTGCTGTTTGAGTACGGTCTGCACATCCCCATGGGCTTTTACAACATCCCCATCGTCATCGCGTTTCTCGTGGCTATCTTAGTAGCCTGTCTTCAGAACCGGGCGGTTCCCTTTGAGGAAAAGCTCGTCATCATGGGGCAGGGCGTGGGAGATAAGAACATCATCACCATGCTGCTGATCTTCCTCACGGCAGGGGCGTTCGTCGGCGTGGTGGGGCGCAGCTCCGCCCAGAGCGTCGCCTACTTCATGCTCGACATCATCCCCGCCCGGTTTGCCGTGGCGGTGCTGTTTGTGGTGGCCTGCTTTGTCTCCACCGCTATGGGAACCTCCGTCGGCACCATCACCCTCATCATGCCCATCGCCCTGGAGGTCGCCCAGGCGTCCGGCTTTGACACGGCGCTGTGTACCGGAAGCGTCGTGGGCGGGGCCATGTTCGGCGACAACCTGTCCTTCATCTCCGACACCACCATTGCCGCCTGCAACGGTCAGGGCTGCGCCATGAGGGACAAGTTCAAGGGCAATTTCTGGATTGCCCTGCCCGCGGCCATTGCCACGCTGGCGCTGATTCTGCTTCTGACCATGGGGCATGACACCGCGCCCATTGACGAACACTACGATCTTCTTCAGATTATCCCCTACGTTCTGGTTCTGGCGGGAGGCATCGCGGGAATCAACGTCTTTGTCGTTCTGCTGACGGGCATTGTTTCCGGCGCCGTCATCATGCTCCTGACCGGCCAGGTGGAGGCCACCGGTTTGCTCGCCAGTATGGGCAACGGCGCGGCGGGCATGTTTGAGACCAGCATGGTGGCCATTCTCGTGGCCGCGATGTGCGCCCTGATTCGGGTCTACGGCGGCTTTGACGCGCTGCTGCGCTTCATCCGGACGGTCTTCCGGGGCAAAAAGGGCGGCCAGCTGGGCATGGGTCTGCTGGTAGGCGCTATGGACATCGCCACCGCCAACAACACCGTCGCCATCGTCATGGCAAACCCCATTGCCAAGGAAATGAGCGAGGATTACGGCATCTCCCCCTCCCGCACGGCCTGCCTGCTGGACACCTTCTCCTGCATTTTCCAGGGCATCATCCCCTACGGCGCGCAGATGCTGGTGGCCATCTCGGCGGCGGCGGAAATGGGCTTCGCCCTGTCGGCGTTCTCCATCATGCGGTATCTGTTCTATCCGTATCTGCTGCTGGTCAGCTCCCTGGTCGCAATTTTTCTGGTAAAGGGCAAAAAAGACTGATTTTCCGGCAGAAGCGTCGGCATTTGGCCGCGCTTCTGCCTTTCTGCGTCTTAAGGCTTGCGAAAGTGGGGATTCTGTACTATAATGAACGTATATTCCAGTATTTGTGTGGAGGCAGCTATGGACTTTCGGGTATTGGCGGTCGGCGACGTGGTGGGCAATCCGGGCTTGGAGCAGATCCGGCGGAATCTGCGGCAGATGAAGCGGCAGTATCACGCGGATTTCGCGGTGGTCAACGGGGAAAACGCCGCCGTAGTGGGCATCACCCCCAACCAGGCGGACAGCATTCTGGACGCCGGGGCGGACATCATCACCATGGGCAACCACACCTGGAGCAAGCGGGAGATTGTCCCCTATATGGACGACTGTCCCTGGATCGTCCGCCCGGCCAATTACGCCCCCCAGGTTCCGGGGCGGGGCTGGCAGGTGGTGCAGACGGCGGCGGGGGACGTGGCCGTCATCGACCTGATCGGCCGGTGCAATATGGACTACGGCCCGGAAAACCCCTTCCTGATGGTGGACAAAATTCTGAAAGAAATCACCGCCAAGATCATTCTGGTGGAGCTTCACGCGGAAGCCACCTCGGAAAAGCTGGCCATGGGCTACATGCTGGACGGGCGGGTCAGCGCCGTGTGGGGAACCCACACCCATGTTCCCACGGCGGACGCCCGGGTGCTGCCCAAGGGAACCGGCTACGTCACAGACCTGGGCATGACCGGCCCCCGGGACTCCGTTCTGGGCATCCGGCCGGAGCTGTCCATCGCCAAATTCCGGGGCGATCTGCCGGAGCGCTACCGCTGGGCGGAGGGCGCGGCCAAGATCGAGGCCGTGCTGTTTACCATCGATTCGGAAACCGGAAAATGCCGCAAGGCAGAAAGGGTCGACAAATGGGACTGAAAATTTTACACAGCGCCGACTGGCACTTAGACTCCCCCTTCGCGGGCTTCGATGACAGCCAGCGGGCGCTTTTACGGCAGGAGCAGCTGAGCATCCCCGGCAAAACTGCCCAGCTTTGCCGCCGGGAAAAATGCGATCTTCTGCTCCTGGCGGGAGATATTTTTGACGGCGAGCCCGCCCGGGAGACGGTGGATGTCCTTAAGAAAGCGTTATCCGAGTGCGGCGCACGGGTCTTCATTACGCCGGGCAATCACGATTTCTGCGCCCCCGGCTCCCTCTGGCTGGAAGAACGCTGGCCGGAGAATGTGTACGTGTTCACCCGCGGGCTGGAAGCCGTGACGATTCCTGAGCTGAATTGCCGGGTCTACGGCGCGGGCTACCAGAGCATGGACAGCGCCCCCCTGCTGGAAAACTTCCGGGCGGAGGGCAGCGAAAAATACTGCATCGCCGTGCTTCACGGCGACCCCACCCGGAAGGACTCCCCCTACTGCCCCATCACCGCCCAGCAGGTGCGGGACTCGGGGCTGCAATATCTGGCGCTGGGACATATCCACAAAGCGGGGGCGTTCCACGCCGGTGGGACGCTGTGCGCCTGGCCGGGCTGTCCCATGGGGCGGGGCTGGGACGAAACCGGAGAAAAGGGCGTGTGCATCGTGACCGTGGAGGACAGCGCTTCCCTTCGGGCGGTGGCACTGGACACCATCCGGTTCCACGAGCTGAAAGCGGATATTTCCTCCGGTGCCGAGGCGGCGCTGGAAGCCCTTCTGCCTCCTGCGGGAAGCCGGGACTTTTTCCGCGTCACCCTCACGGGAAGCGGCGAAGCGGACATCGCCAAGCTCACACAGCGCTTTTCCGCCGTTCCCAATCTGACGCTCCGGGACGAGACGCTTCCCCCTCTGGACATCTGGGGGGACACCGACGCGGACACCCTGGAGGGCGTGTATTTCCGGCTGCTCCGGGAAGCCATGGAGGCCGACCCTGACAGCCGGGAGGAAATTCAGCTTGCGGCGGAAATTTCCCGGAAGCTGCTGGAAGGACGGGAGGTCACGCTGTGAAAATCTACAAAATGACGGCCACCTTCGGCAAGCTGGAGCGCGCGGAGCTGACCCTCCGGCCGGGGCTGAACATCCTCACCGCCCCCAACGAATGGGGCAAAAGCACCTGGTGCGCCTTTCTCGCGGCCATGCTCTACGGTCTGGACACCCGGGCCAAAACCACAAAAACCGCCCTCGCCGACAAAGAGCGCTACGCCCCCTGGTCGGGCAACCCCATGGCAGGGCGCATTGACCTGAATTGGAACGGCCGGGACATCACCATCGAGCGCCGCACCAAGGGCAGAGTTCCCCTGGGCGAATTCAAGGCCTACGAAACCGATTCCGGACTGGCCGTCCCGGAGCTGACGGCGGCAAACTGCGGCCAGCAGCTGCTGGGCGTGGAGCAGACGGTGTTCCGCCGGGCGGGGTTTATCCGTCAGTCGGACTTGCCCGTGACCCAGGATGAAGCCCTCCGCCGCCGCTTGAATGACCTTGTGACCACCGGTGACGAAAGCGGCGCAGGGGACCGGCTGGCAAAAAACCTCCGGGATCTGAAAAACCGCTGCCGCTACAACAAAAGCGGCCTTCTTCCCCAGCTGGAAGGTCAGCGGGACGCCCTTCAGAATAAAATTGACGAACTGGATGCGCTGGACGCCCAGGTAAAGAAGCTGAAAATGCGTCTGGACGACGTCAAAACCTGGTTACAGCAGCTGAACACCCATCAGGCCGCCCTGGACTATGCCGCCGCGGAGACGGACGCCGGGCGGGTCGCCCAGGCGCGGGAAGCGCTGGAACAGGCGCAGGATTTACTCGCCATCCGGGAAGCCGCCTGCGAAAAGCTGCCCTCTCAGGAGGACGCGGAAAAGAAGCTCAAGGAGCTGCGCGGCTTCCGGGACGAGTGGAACGCCCTGCAAATGGAAAACCAAATGCTCCCCCGCGCTCCCCTGCCCCCGGCAAAGAAGGATCCCTTCGCGGACATGGACGTAACGGCGGCTATGGAAATGGTCAACGCTGACCGTCAGACCATGACCGGCCTGCGGGGCAGCAAAATGCCGATTTTGCTGCTGATTCTGGGCGCCGTCGTCATGGCCGGGGCGATCGCGCTGCTGGTGATGCAGAATTATCTCCCGGCGGGCATCCTCGGCATGGTTTCCGTGCTTCTTCAGGCGCTCAGCCTCTTGGGAATGCAGCGGCTTAAAAAGCAGACCGAGGCACTGGAAAAGAAATACGGAACCGCCGACCCCGCCCACTGGACGGACTCCCTGCGGGAATATGAGACTGCCCTCCGGGCGTACAACGCCGCCCAGAAGGAATATCAGGACGCCCAGGGAGACGTGGAGGTGCGCCTGATGGTGCTGCGCAAGCGCCTGGATTCCCTGTGCGGCGCCCAGGAGCCGGACGCGGTCATGGAATTCTGGCAGCAGATCACGAACAAATGGGAAGCCTACCACACCGCTAGGCGGGAAGCCCAGCGGGCGCAGAATCTGGTGGACACCCTCAGCGCCATGGCGAAGCCCGTTCGGCCCCCCGTGGGGGTGGATACCCTGACCCACTCCCCGGCGGACACGGCGCGGCTGCTGTCGGACTGCACCGAGGAGCAGCAGCGGCTGCAAAGCCGCATCAGCCAGTACAAGGGCCGGATGGAAGCCCTGGGCGACCGGGCGCAGCTGGAAACGCAGCTGTCCGCGGTCAACGCCCGTCTTGCCCAGCTGGAAAAAACCTACACCGCCCTGACCATCGCCCAGGAGACGCTGGCACAGGCGCGGTCGGAGCTGCAGCGGCGGTTCGCCCCCCGGATTTCCCAGCGGGCGCAGACCTATCTTGCCGCCATGACCGGCGGGCGCTACCAACGTCTTTCCATGGGCGAGGACTTTTCCCTCCAGGCCGGAGCCGGGGACGAGGAAACCCTCCACGACGCCCTGTGGCGCAGTGACGGCACCATCGATCAGCTGTACCTCGCCCTCCGTCTGGCCGTGGCGGAGGAGCTGACCCCGGAGTCCCCCCTGATTCTGGACGACGCGCTGGTGCGCTTCGACGATACCCGGATGCAGGCGGCGCTGGCCATTCTGGAAGAGTTGGCGAAAAACCGTCAGGTCATTCTGTTCACCTGCCAGCAGCGGGAGGGAAATGCCGCAAACGCATAAATATGCTTCCAAAAACAGCGGAGAAAGCGCGGCTTTCTCCGCTGTTTTGGAAAAATTCCCATGGCTTTCTGTTGCGATACTTTTCCAGATTTTCTCAGTTTTGTCATAATTTTGTAATTTTTCCCTTGACAATGGGGGTTTACTATGTTAGACTATCTTCCAGAAGGTTTAATTCATTAAACTTTTGTATTTCCAGATACACCCAAAGGAGGTATTCTGATTGGAAGCGCCCAAAATCTTTGAAAGCGAATACCGCTTCTGCCTGATTCTGTGGGAGCATGAGCCGATCAACTCCACCCATCTGGTCGAGCTGTGCAGAGAGCGGCTTGGCTGGTCGAAGGCCACCACCTACACCGTCATCCGCCGTCTGTCGGAACGGGGCGTGGTGAAGAACGAGAACGCCGTCGTCTCTTCTCTGATTTCCAAGGAACAGGCGCAGGCGTCCCGGCTGGACGAAATGGTGGAGGAGACCTTCCAAGGCTCCATGCCCGCCTTTATCGCCGCCTTCTCCCGGAGCAGGAAGCTCACCCGGGACGAGGTGGAACAGCTGAAGGCACTCATTGACAATTACGAGGAGGATCGAACATGAACACATTGTTCCGGAACATCCTGACGGCCAGCTTCCACGGCAGCATCGTCATTCTGGCCGTCATGCTGCTGCGGCTGGTGCTGAAAAAAACGCCCCGGAAGTATATCTGCCTGCTCTGGCTGCTGGCGGGACTGCGGCTGCTGATGCCCTTCCAGATTCAAAGCGACCTGAGCTTGCAGCCCAGCGCCGACCCGGTGGCACAGGTGCAGCAGTTCAGCCATTCTCAGGCGCCCGCCGCGCCGGAGGATTTCTCCCCGGCAGACGTGGAAGCCCCCGCGCAGATGCCCGCGGCGCTTCCGGATATCCAGTCCCCCGTCACCACCGTGATCAGCAGCACCCCCTCCCCCGCCCCGGAAACGGCGGCGGAGCCGGATACGGGCTTTGATTTCCTGTCGGTTCTTCCCTGGTTCTGGCTCGGCATCGCCTGCTGCTTCGGCATTTACAGTCTGTACACCTACCTGACCCTGAAGCTGAAGGTTCGGGAGGCAGTCAGGATCCCCGGCGGCTGGGAATGCGACCGCATCGAGACCGCTTTTATTCTGGGCTTCATCCGCCCGAATATCTACATCCCCATGGGCATGACCCCCGAGGAGCAGCGCTACATTCTCGCCCACGAGCGCACCCATCTGGACAAGGGCGACCACTGGTTCAAGATGGTGGGCTTTCTGGCGCTGGCGCTGCACTGGTTCAATCCGCTGGTGTGGGCGGCCTACATCCTGCTGTGCAAGGACATCGAGATCGCCTGCGACGAGCGGGTGGTGCAGTTCATGGAGCTGGACGAGCGGAAAGCCTACTCCGCCGCCCTGCTGAACTGCTCCACCAATCGGGCGCACTTCGCGGCCTGTCCCGTGGCCTTCGGCGAGGTGAGCGTCAAGGAGCGCATCAAGTCGGTGCTTTCCTATAAGAAGCCCGGCTTCTGGATCAGTCTGGTGGGCGTGATCGCCATTGTCTTTGTGGCGGTGTGCCTAGTGACCAGCCCCGCGAGAAAGGATGCGGCAGCCGCCGGGGATACCGAGCCGACCGCTTCCTCTGATGCCGTCACCGTCCGCAATGTGGACGAGCTGCTGGCCGCCATCGCGCCGGACACCGTCATCCAGCTGGAGCCGGGAACCTACAACCTGTCCGGCGCCAAAGGCTACGGCCTGCCCTCGGAAAACCCCTACTGCGCCTGGACGGAAAAGTACGACGGCTTTGAGCTGATGCTGCAAAACGTGAAGAACCTGACCATCCGCGGCAGCGGCAAGGTGAACACGACTCTGGAATGCGACCCCCGGTCTGCCAGCGTCATCAATCTGAAGAATTGCGAAAATGTCACGCTGGAGGATTTCACCGCCGGTCACGCCCTGGAGCTGGGCGAGTGCAGCAGCGGCGTTATCTACCTGCAAAACTGCACCGGCACCGACATGAACCGTCTGGGCATCTACGGCTGCGGCATGATCGGATTGCAGGCGGCGGATTCCAAGGACATTTCTCTCGCGGACAGCGACGTGTACGACTGCTCCAGCAGCGCCGCCGAGATCATCAGCTGTGAAGACGTCACCATCTCCGGAACCCGCATTTACCGCATCGGCTCCGAGGAATACGGCGGATACACCTATTTTGATATCAGTTCCAGCCGGAATGTGACGGTGGAAAACTGCGAAATCAGCGACAGCAGCCTTATGTATCTGGCAATCGTTTCCGGAAGCACCGTTCAGATGAAGGGCAATCTGTTCTCCAACAACCGCAGCCAGCTGGAAGCATTCAACTTCCAGTCTGAGTACCACGAAGATACCCAGACGCCGGCAGACGAGTCGAGTATGGTTCTGGACGGCAACCGGTTTGAAAATTGCAGCGTCCGCCGCTGGTTTGGAGACGACGGTACCATCACGGACGGCGCGGGCAATCCTCTTACCGATGAGCAGATGAACAAGCTGTACTCCACAGGCGCGACGGAACCGACTCAGGCGCAGCTGGAGATCCACGTTTCCACGGTGGACGAGCTGATCGCCGCTATCGGCCCCAACGTGGACATCGTGCTGGACGGGGAGCTGTACGACCTCAGCACCGCCACCGGCTACGGCACCTCCAAGGGCGATTATTACTACTGGCTGGATGAATTTGACGGCCCCCAGCTGGTCATCGACGGGGTGGACAATCTGACCATCCGCAGCAATGACGGCAGCGTAACGGGACACACCATCGCCGCCATCCCCCGCTACGCCAACGTCCTGACCTTCCAGTCGTGCAGCTACATCACCCTCTCCGGCTTCACCGCCGGTCACACAAGGGAGCCCGGTTACTGCATCGGCGGCGTTCTGCGGTTCCAGGACAGCGACCACGTCACCGTGGACAAATGCGGTCTCTACGGTTGCGGCATTCTGGGCGTGGACGCGGAATACTGCACCGATATACGGGTCGCCAACTGCGACATCTACGAGTGCAGCCAGGGCGGCGTCCAGTTCTGGAGCTCCGAGGGCATTGTAATGGAAAACAACACCCTGCGGGATCTGGGCGGCAGCGACATGAGCTTCCACGACTGCAAGGACGTGACGGTGAACGGTGAAACCGTGATTCCCGCCAGTATGTTCTTCAGTCGGATCCTCCAGTCGGAGGAACAGCAGGGCACAGAGGCACTCAACGCCTTCGTTACGGAGTTTGCGTATGCCTATTTTTACGGAGATATGGATACGCTGCCCCGGTTGCTCTCCAAGGACTACACAGGCGGAGTGGAAGCCTATTCCGGCAATACAAACGATGTGATCGTGTGCTGGCATGAGGTCACGGTGGACATGTGGAAAGAGGCAGAGGCCAACGGCACCTACGAATTTGCCTACCCCTACCGCAAGAACGTTGACAGTGAAATTGCCTATCTGACCATCGTCGTCGTCAGAGAAAACGACGCATGGAAGGTCAGCAGCTACTCTCTGGCCGAATAAAAGAACGTCAGTCCCTCCGGCCACACCGGAGGGACTGAGTCTACCGAAAAAATGTCTCCGGCACGCAGCCGGAGACATTTTTGTTTGATTATGCCTTTTCCAGAGCCAGGGTTCTGGTGGTCAGGTCGCAGACCTCACGGGGTCCAAAGTACTGGATGGCGCCGGGGTAGGTGTAGCAGGTTTCCACAGCCCACTCGGCTCTGTGCTCGGCGAAGAACCGGAAGGGCTTGCCGTCCAACTCCACCAGCGCCTTGCGGATAACGGGCTTGTCCTTGCCGTTTCTTCTCTCCATGTTCATCATCTTGGTGATGGGCATACCGCCTGCCACCCACTCCTCGGCGGGCCTGGACAGATTGGAGACCTTGGACAGATAGCCGGTGTAGCCGTACTGAATCAGCATGAAGGCGTTGTACCCCAGAGAGTAGCAGTAGTCGGCGTCAAAGTTGGAGGGGAATGCGCAGCGGCCTTCGTAGCCCAGGAAGTGATGCTGGGTGGAGAACTTGTCGTTGTAAGTTCCGGCGGCCTTCCGGGCAGCCAGATTGTCTCTGACCAGAGCGGAGAACAGCTTCTCGGACTCAATGAGGGAGACCTGCACGTTGCCGTGGGGGTCACGCTCCAAAAACAGCTGCTGCTGGATGCTCTGGGGCAGGATGGCGAACACGTCCATGGACTGCTTGGTCAGACCATTCTTAATGAAGGCGTACTTCTCCTCCCAGGTGGGCAAGGCGTTAAACTGGGCGGTCTTCTCCCCGGCCAGCAGCTCGTTGATCTCCGCGATCAGCACGGAGAATTCGGGAACGAACTCCACGATGCCCTCGGGGATGATGGCAACGCCGAAGTTCCAGCCCTTCGCCGCCCGGGTGGCCACGGAGTCGGCAATGTAGTCCGCGATCTGGGCAAGGGACATCTTCTTCTCGGCCACTTCCTCGCCGATCAGGCAGATGTTGGGCTGGGTTTCCAGGGCGCATTCCAGCGCCACGTGGGAAGCGGAACGACCCATGACCTTGACAAAGTGCCAATACTTCTTGGCGGAGTTGGCGTCACGCTCGATGTTGCCGATGATCTCGCTGTAGGTCTTGGTGGCGGTGTCGAAGCCGAAGGAGCATTCGATGTCCTCGTTCTTCAGGTCGCCGTCGATGGTCTTGGGGCAGCCGATGACCTGGATGCCGCTGTTGTGGGCGGCAAAATACTCGGCGAGAACTGCGGCGTTGGTGTTGGAGTCGTCGCCGCCGATGATGACGATGGCGGTGATGCCGTGCTTCTTGCACACGCCCTCGGCAACGGCAAACTGCTCCTCGGTTTCCAGCTTGGTTCTGCCGGAGCCGATGATGTCGAATCCGCCGGTGTTGCGGTACTGGTTGATGTACTCGTCGTCGAAGATCAGGTAGTTATCCTCCAGCAGGCCGCTGGGGCCGCCCTTGAAGCCGTAGAGGACGTTTTCCTTGTCGCAGGCCTTCAGCGCGTCGTACAGGCCGCAGATGACGTTGTGGCCGCCGGGCGCCTGACCGCCGGAAAGAATCACGCCCACGACCTGCTTCCTGGCCTCAGAGGTGTTCTTACCCTTCTGGAAGGTGATCTCGTTTTTGCCGTAGGTATTGGGGAACAGCGCCTTGATCTTTTCCTGATCCGCGACGCTCTCGGTGGCGCCGCCGCTGCACACACAAATATCAGAAATCCCGTTTCTGAGCATACCCGGAAGCTTGGGACTGTACTGGTATCTTGCAATCTGGAGAGGGGACAGTTTCATGGATGTATACACTCCTTACAGAATTTTTGTTCAAGGGAGATTATACTCCATTTTTCGCAAAACGTAAATAGCAAAATTCTGAATTTTTCCCGGGAAAAACTTCAAAGTGCCGCTTTCCCTTCCAAAACGGCGCTGTCAGCGCCGTCAGCGGCCGATTTTCTGGTGAAAATGAACATTTTGCCGGGACGGAAGTATCAAAATATTTATATTGAAAAACCCGAAAAATATGCTATAATGTCAGCGGAATAGAAGCGGGTTTCGGCCCGCAGTTTAAGAAAGGATGATTCCAAATGGCTCTTGTAACCACAACTGAGATGTTCAAGAAGGCTTACGACGGCGGCTACGCCATCGGCGCTTTCAACGTCAACAACATGGAAATCGTTCAGGGCATCACCGAGGCCTGCCGCGAGGAGAAGGCTCCCGTTATCCTGCAGGTCTCCAAGGGCGCCCGCGCCTATGCCAACCACACCTACCTGGTAAAGCTGGTGGAGGCTGCTGTCATCGAGTGCCCCGAAATCCCCATCGCTCTGCATCTGGATCACGGCCCCGACTTCGAGACCTGCAAGGCCTGCATCGACGGTGGCTTCACCTCCGTCATGATCGACGCCTCCTCCAAGCCCTTCGCCGAGAACATCGAGATCACCCGTAAGGTCGTTGAGTACGCCCATGACCACGGTGTCGTCGTTGAGGCTGAGCTGGGCACTCTGGCCGGCATTGAGGACGACGTCAAGGTCGCCGCTCATGCTGCCTCCTACACCCGTCCCGAGGAAGTGGAAGAGTTCGTAACCAAGACCGGCTGCGATTCTCTGGCCATCGCCATCGGCACCAGCCACGGCGCTTACAAGTTCACCGCTGCCCAGTGCACCCGCAATGCGGACGGCGTTCTGGTTCCGCCTCCCCTGCGCTTCGACGTTCTGGAAGAGGTTTCCCGCCGTCTGCCCGGCTTCCCCATCGTTCTGCACGGTTCTTCTTCCGTTCCTCAGAACTACGTGAAGATGATCAACGAGAACGGCGGCAAGATGCCCGACGCCGTGGGTATCCCCGAGGAGCAGCTGCGTCACGCTGCCGAGCTGTCCGTCTGCAAGATCAACATCGACTCCGACCTGCGTCTTGCCATGACCGGCACCATCCGTCAGTTCTTCAATGAGCATCCCGACAAGTTCGACCCCCGCGAGTACCTGAAGCCCGCCCGTGCCAACATCAAGGAACTGGTTCGCCACAAGCTGGTGGACGTCCTGGGCTGCGCCGGCAAGGCTTAATCGTCAATATCCATTCAATTGGCTCCCGAACATTCGGGAGCCAATTTTTTGCCGCCGGCTCTCACCGATTTCGTCGGAGCTTCCCTCATAGAAACCCCATGCGGTTCGGAAAGGCAACAGAAAAATGAAGCCGGCCTCTTTCTTTTTTTCGAAAAAAGTGGTATGATAAAAGAAAAACGGCACTTGCCGATTCACGCAAAGAAGGTTATCACCATGAACGCCCCCATAAAAATGCTGGTCATCAATCCCGGCTCCACCTCCACCAAGGTCAGCTACTTTGAAGACGGGAAGAACGTCTACACCGAGAGCATCTTCCACGACGCCCCGGAGCTGCTGAAATACCCCACCACCAACGACCAGATGCCCATGCGCAAACAGGTATTGCTGGACTTCTTGCAATCCCATGGCATGACTCCCGCCGATATGGACGTATTCGTCGGCAGGGGCGGCTGCGCCTATTCCCAGGCCGCCGGGGTCATGGAGATCGACGGGCGGCTGGTACAGGACACCGCCGCGGACAAGGGCGGCAGCGACCACCCGGCGAAGCTGGGGGTCATGCTGGCCTACGAGCTGGGCTGCGAGTACCACAAACCCATGTACACCGTGAACCCCACCAACGTGGACGAGCTGTGGGACTATGCCCGCCTCACCGGCATTGCGGGACTTTACCGCCGTGCCCAGACCCATGTGCTGAACCAGAAGGGCATTGCCGCCATTCACGCGAAAAAGCTGGGCAAGCGCTATGAAGACCTGAACCTGATCGTCTGCCACGTGGACGGTGGCATCACCGTCACCGCCCATAAAGCCGGACGCATGGTGGACAGCACCGAGGGCGCCGGCGGCGACGGCCCCTTCACCCCCACCCGTCTCGGCTCCATCCCGGTGATGGAGGTGCTGCAATACTTAGACGAGGGACACACCACCGCCCAGATGCGCTCCATGCTCTCCCGCTCCGGCGGCTTCGTCAGCCACTTTGGGACTTCCGACGCGGCCAAAGTCCACGCGCTGGTTGACGCCGGGGACAAAAAAGCCGTGACCGTCTGGAATGCCATGATCTACCAGCTGTGCAAATCCATCGGCGGCATGGCGGCGGTGCTGGAAGGCAAGGTGGACAGCATTCTGCTCACCGGCGGTCTGATGCGCTACGACGATATCTTAGAGGGCGTAGAGCAGCGCTGCGGCTGGATCGCACCCATCACCGTCTACCCCGGTGAGTGCGAGCAGGAGGCCATGGCGGACGCCGTTCTGGAGGTTCTCCGGGGGCAGCGGAAAGCCAATCGCTACACCGGCGTTCCCGTTTTCCAAGGCTTCGCGTGGGACAACAAATGACAACCCTCCCCTACTAAAAAGGAGACCGTTATGCCTCAATTTACCAAATACGCGCTGGAAAATTCCCTGAAAAAGCTGCTTCTGCAAAAGCCGCTGAACAAGATCACCATCAACGACATCACCGAGGACTGCGGCATCAACCGCATGACCTTCTACTACCATTTCAGGGACATCTACGATCTGGTGGAATGGGTGTGCCTGGAGGACGCCAAGAAGGCGCTGGCGGACAACAAAACCTACGAGACCTGGCAGCAGGGCTTTGTCCGGATTTTCGACGCCGTCCGGGAGAACAAGCCCTTTATCATGAACGTCTACCGCTGTGTCAGCCGGGAGCAGGTGGAAAAATACCTGACGCCCCTGACGGACGATCTTCTGATGGGCGTGATCAACGAGCTGTCGGCGGAGATGGTCGTCCGCGCCGAGGACAAGGCCTTTATCGCCCAGGTCTATTCCTACGCCTTCGTGGGGCTGATGCTGGACTGGATCAAGGACGAGATGAAGCAGGACCCGGAAACGCTGGTAAATCGGTTTGCCCTCGTGATTCAGGATGATGTTTCCTGCGCGCTGAACCGGTTCCGGGTGGATAAACCTTTATCAAACCCGGCGGGTTGATAAAATTTCAGACACTTTTGCCTCCGTGATGAAATCTTCATCACGGAGGCATTTCTGTTTATTGTAAAAAGTGGGGCAAAGACATACAATAAGGTCACCGAAAGGCAAATGAACGATTTTAGATTGAATAAGGAGCTGTTATTATGTATTATTCTGCCGGAACTTACGAAGCGTTTGCCCATCCCGAGAAGCCGGAGGGCGTAGACAACAAATCCGCTTATATCATCGGCACCGGCCTGGCCGGTCTGACCGCCGCTTTCTATCTGGTGAGAGACGGCCAGATGAAGGGCGAGCGCATCCATCTGCTGGAGAAGCTGGAGCTGGCCGGCGGCAGCTGCGACGGCTACCGGGACATTACCAAGGGCTTCTATATGCGCGGCGGCCGGGAAATGGACAACCATTTTGAGGTCATGTGGGACACCTTCCGGGATGTTCCCTCCATCGAGACCCCGGGCGTTTCCGTGCTGGACGAGTATTATTGGCTCAACAAGCACGACCCCAACTACTCCCTGTGCCGCGCCAGCGTGAACCGCGGCGAGGATGCCCATACCGACAAGCAGTTCAAGCTGGATAAAGAGTCCGCCATGGCGCTCTCCAAGCTGTTCCTGACGCCGGAAAAGGATCTGGAGGACAAGAAGATCTCCGACGTTCTCCCCGATTCCTTCTGGGACACCAACTTCTGGCTCTACTGGCAGACCATGTTCGCCTTCCAGCGCTGGTCCAGCGCTCTGGAAATGAAGCGGTATCTGTGCCGGTACGTGCATCATATCGACGGTCTGCCCGATTTCAGCGCCCTGCGCTTCACCAAGTACAACCAGTACGAGAGCATGATCCTGCCCCTGGTCAGGTACCTGGAAAGCCACGGCGTGCGCATTGAGTACGGCATGGATGTCAAGAACGTCATCATCGAGACTGTGGGCAATAAGAAGGTCGCAAAGCAGATCGTCTACGTGAAGGACGGTCAGGAGCAGACCATTGACCTGATTGAAGACGATCTGGTGTTCATCACCAACGGCTGCTGCACCGACACCTCCTGCTACGGCGACCAGACCCATGCCCCCGACCTGTCCAAGGTAAAGAACGGCGCGGGGGAATCCTGGGATATGTGGAAGGCCATTGCCGCCCAGGCAAAGCACGGCGAGTTCGGTAATCCGGACAACTTCTGCTCCGATGTGGACGCCACCAACTGGATGAGCGCCACCGTGGCCACCTCCAACGAGGAGATCATTCAGCACATCATGAACGTCTGCAAGCGTGACCCCCGCTCCGGCAAGGTGACCACCGGCGGTATCGTCACCGTCAAGGACAGCACCGAAAACTGGTATCTGTCCTGGACCATCAACCGTCAGCCCCAGTTCAAATCTCAGGACAAGAACATGGTGCTGGTGTGGCTGTACTCCCTGAACACCAACAGGGAAGGCAACTACGTGAAGAAGGCCATGCGGGACTGCACCGGCGAGGAGGTCTGCCAGGAGTGGCTGTACCACATCGGCGTGCCGGAGGACCGGATCGCCGCTCTGGCTCACGACGCCTGCAACACCACCACCTGCTTCATGCCCTATATCAACGCCTTCTTCCAGCCCCGGAAGGAATCCGACCGCCCGAAGGTCGTCCCCGACGGCGCCGTGAACTTTGCCTTCATCGGCCAGTTCGCCGAGACGCCCCGGGATACCATCTTCACCACCGAGTATTCCATGCGTACCGGTATGGAGTCCGTCTACACCCTGCTGAATGTTGACCGGGGCGTGCCGGAGGTATGGGGCAGCAAGTACGATGTCCGGGAGCTGCTGCGCGCCTGCTACTACGCCATCGACAAGAAGCCCATCACCGATGTGAAGCTGTCCTTCATGGAGAAGCAGCTGCTGCACACCGTGATGAAGAAGGTCAAAGGAACGGACGTGGAGCTTCTGCTGAAGGAAAGCGGCCTGATCGAGTAAAATATCCTGCAACGCAAAAAGGTGCTGCCGGTTGGCAGCGCCTTTTTGCGTTATTTACAAATCGTTTATTTGACCGCCCGACCTTTTTCTGATAGAACACTCCCCAGACACCATAAGGAGGAGATATTGATGGAAAAATTCATTCCCTACGAGAAGCTTTCCAAGAAGGAAAAGCGCAGTCGGGACTTATCCCGCCGGAACACCTGGGGGCAGCTGAACCCCGTTACCCGGAAGCCCAAAAACAGCAAGGCATATTGCAGGAGCAAAGCCCGGAATTGGAAGCGTGACGCACACGAACCAATTCCGGGCTGGTATTTTATAAGCGCAAATTTACCCTGTCAAACCTCGTCGGTCTGGGAAGCCGCCGCTTCGGCCTGAATGTCGGGGAATTGGGACAGCACCGGTTCCTCCGGTATGCCTTTGATCTTGCGGTTTACATAATTCTTCGTAATTTTCATGACCATGGGGCAGAGGACAACCACACCGATCAGGTTGGGCAGCATCATCAGGCCGTTGAAGGTATCGGAGATGTCCCAGGCCAGGGAGGACGTCATGACCGCGCCGGAAAGGATCATCACCACGAAAACCACCTTGTAGATCTTCGTGGCCTTTTCGCCGAACAGGTATTCCACCGCCTTGGTGCCGTACTGCGACCAGCCCAGCACCGTGGTAAAGGCGAACAGCAGCATGGCCAGCGCCACAAACTTTTCGCCAAAGGGGCCGAATACGTTGCCGAAAGCCCGGGCGACCAGCGTAGCGTCGTCCACACCCGCCACGGCAAGGCCGGTCTCCAGATCGATATAGCCGGAAGACAGAACCACGATGGCGGTCATGGTGCACACCACGAAGGTGTCGAAGAACACCTCAAAAATGCCCCACATGCCCTGAGCGACAGGCTCCTTGACATTGGAAGAGGAATGCACCATGACGGAGGAGCCGAGACCCGCCTCGTTGGAGAACACGCCCCGCTTGCAGCCCTGGGTAATGGCCTGCTGGATGGCGATGCCCGCCGCGCCGCCCGCCACGGCCTTGCTGCCGAAGGCAAAGCGGAAGATCGCCGCGAACATGGCGCCAACGCTGCCAATGTGTGTAAAGAACACGACCAGCGCGCCGATGATATACAGCACCGCCATGAAGGGAACGACCCGCTCTGCGACGGTGGCGATGCGCTGCAGGCCGCCGATGACGATCAGCGCCGCCAGGATCATCAGCACAATGCCGCAGCCCAGAGAAACCACGCTGACGCCCCCCACGGTGGCAGTCACGCCGCCGAAGAACGCGGATTTCATATTCAGGACGATCTTATTGATCTGGCCCATATTGCCGATGCCGAAGGAAGCCAGAATGGCGAAAGTGGAGAACAGAACCGCAAGGACGCTGCCGATGGTCTTGCAGTGCTTCCTGCCGCCCAGGCCGTCTCTCAGGTAGTACATCGCGCCTCCCGACCACTCGCCCTGGCTGTTGCGGCGGCGGTAGTAGATGCCCAGCACATTTTCGGAGAAGTTGGTCATCATCCCGAAAAAGGCCGCGACCCACATCCAGAACACCGCGCCGGGGCCGCCGATGACGATGGCTGCCGACACGCCGGCGATGTTGCCGGTGCCGATGGTGGCGGCAAGGGCGGTACACAGCGCCTGGAACTGGGAAATGGTCTTCTTATCCGTTTTCGCGTGAACGCCGCTGTCCCTGCGGAACACGCCGCCGATGGTCTGCTGCCACCAATGCTTCAGGTGGGTGATCTGGAACCACTTTGTGCAGCAGGTCATCAGAATGCCCGTGCCAATCAGCAGAACCAGGCCGATCTTCACCCAGATAAAGGCGTTGATCTTGTCATTGATCTCGGCAAGTGTCGTGAAAAAATCCTCCATACGTATCCTCTCTTTCCGGTTTGCGTGATCTCCGCAAAGCCAACAAAAATAAAGACAGACTGCGCAAAACGTGCAATCTGTCCAAAAAAACAAACATTTCCCCTACGGACGGTATGGAAATCACTTTGTCCTTTTGCCTGAGAGATTGACGCGCAATGCGTTTTGCCCCTTCGGCACTCAATTCAATGAGCTTCTCCAAAGTTCTATCGGCTTACAGTCCTCATCCGTTCCGGACACCTGAGAGTGTTACTCCTTCGGTTGCGGCAAGCCGCATTTCCTGCAAGCGTCATGTAGATGTTGATAATTATACTATGCCTTCCCTAAATTGCAAGAATAAATTTCAGAAATTGCATTTTTTGTCAATTCTCCCAACCCAAGACCTTTTCCCGCAGGCCGTCCACGTCCAGAACGCCCAAAGCAAAGCCCTTTTTCACCAGCTCCTCCGGCAAATATTCGTCGTACTTGTCAAAAAGAGGCAGCTCCTTGGGATATACCAGCTCCATGGGGTCGATGGGCTTGCGGATCTCTTCGGCCAGCACCCGGAAAAAAGTGGCTTCGTCGGCCTTCATGGTGAATTGGATAAAGAACGGGCGGGCGGAATCCAGATTCCGCAGGCCGAGGCGGTCGGCGCATTTGATTTTCAGGAACCGCTCCATGGTCAGGAAGGTGTACGTCCCTACCCATGGAAGCAGGCACCACATGTTGCCCCCCAGGTTGATGAGCGTCTTGTCCGCCGCGCCGGAGTGAGCGGCGGTGAAGCGCGCCTGCTCCAGCCGCGCCACCGCGTTTTTCATCAGATAGGGATACTGCCTGTCCTCCTGAAGCACCCGGCGCATTCTTGTGAGAATTTTGGTATGCAGGTCGCCGGGGCACTGGCCAAAATAGGCGGGGACACTGCCCTTCACCTGCCGGCAGTAGATCAGGCGGCGCTTGTGGTCTACGTCCAGCACCTGCCAGACATGCCCCGCAATGGCCAGCTTCTCCCCCACCGGGGGCGGCGAGACGATCGTCCCCAGCTCCTGGGACTCGCTGCGGACGGTGTATTCCTCGCTTTCCTGGAACACGCCGTAGAACTTGAAGGAGTTGATGACCCGTTCCCCTGCCAGCCCTACAATCAGGCCGCCCTGCTCCGTCTGCTGGATGTGATCTGTGGCGATGAGATGCCGGAGCAGCACCCGGTAGTCCTCCTGGGTGATTCTGTGGAAATAGTGCAGCCGCAACACCCGGTCGGCCAGCGCCCGGGGGGACATCTCGCCGCAGGAGGCCAGGGTGGACATGGTTTGGTGGTACAGCAGGCTGAACGGCAGCCTGTCCAGCTGGGGCGGCTCCACCCACCGCTCCTCCAGATACAGCTGCACCAGGGCAATGCCCTGCAAAAGCTTCCAGGGAATGGTGGTGGGCAGCATGGCCCGCACCTCCGGCTCATCCTCCCGGATGACAAACCACATTTCCGGCGGAAGCTCCCGCCGGCCGGTGCGCCCCATGCGCTGCAAGAAAGAGGACACCGTCCAGGGCGCGTCGATCTGAAATGCCCGCTCCAACCGGCCGATGTCAATGCCCAGCTCCAGCGTCGCGGTGGTCACCGTGGTCATGTACTGGGAATCGTCCTTCATGATGCCCTCCGCCGTCTCCCGATAGGAGGCAGAAAGGTTGCCGTGGTGGACGAGAAAGCGATCGGGTTCGTGATTCAGCTCGCAGTAATGGCGCAGCGTGGTGGTCACCATCTCGCATTCTTCCCGGGAATTGACGAAAACCAGGCACTTTTTCCCCCGGGTATGCTCGAAAATATACCCGATGCCTGGGTCGGCGTTGGCGGGGGCGTCATCGGTTTTTTCCTCCAGAACGGGCAGGGCGTCGGGAATCTGCTTATCCTCTGCGGCCTGGGCGTCCTTGACGTAGAAATGCTCCATGCTCAGCCGCCACTTGCTGCCCTTGGCGTCGATTTTGGGAATGACGGTCTTCCTCCCCGTGCCCAGGGACAGAAATTCGCCGGTTCCCTCCGGGTCGCCGATGGTTGCGGACAATCCGATGCGCCGGGGATTGACCCCCGCAATCCGGGACAGCCGCTCAATTAAGCACAGCGTCTGCCCGCCCCGGTCGCCCCGGAGAAGGGAATGTACCTCGTCAATGACCACGAAGCGAAGGTCGCCGAACAGCTTTGCAATGGCCGCGTGCTTGTGCAGAAGCAGCGCTTCCAAGGATTCCGGCGTAATCTGAAGAATGCCGGAGGGGTGACGCATGAGTTTTGCCTTATGGCTCTGGGCAACGTCCCCGTGCCAGTGCCACACCGGGATATCCGCCTCGGCGCACAGGTCGTTCAGCCGGGAAAACTGGTCGTTGATCAGCGCCTTCAGTGGGCCGATGTAAATGCAGCCCACGCTGGAGGGCATATCCTCGGAAAACAGGGTGATGATGGGAAAAAATGCCGCCTCCGTCTTGCCGGAGGCCGTGGAGGCGGTGAGCAGCACGTTTTCATCCGTGTTGAAAATGGCGTCTGCCGCGGCAACCTGAATGGAGCGCAGGTTTTCCCAGTGGTTTTGATAGATATACTCCTGCACGAAGGGCGCGTATCGGTCAAATGCACGCATGGCAAGCCACCTTACAGCTCAAATTCCGCAAGGGAATCGTCGGTCTGCTCCTCTTTCACTGCGTTCTGGGCGTAGCGGAACCGGTCGGAACCCAGAAGCTCCCGCACACGGATGCCGGGGTTCTGGTAGACAATGTCCAGCACCTCGATGAAATCCCGGATGACCTCCCGGGGGGTGATATGGGTGTCCGCCCCGATGCGGCCGAATTCGATCTCAATGAAGTCCACCATGTCCTGCTGGGTCACGATCTGGGAATAGTCGTACAGCCCCGCGTGAATATCCGCCAGCTTTTCCGTCAGAATCAGCATTTCCTCATAGGTCAGAGGCTGCAAGCGGATAACAGGGGAAAGCAAGTCCTTATGTTCCCCGGAGAAATGGCCTTCGGCCAGGCGGGAACGGAGGGCTTCGTAGCTGTATACGCCCCGGCGGGGATCCTCCATGCACTGGGGCGTGCCGCAGAGGATGAAGCCCAGATACTGTGCCTTGCCCTGCATGGCGTCGTTGTACATGGTCAGGATTTTTTCGTAGTTATACTGCCGGGTGATGGCGTTGGGAATTTTATAGATATTCACCAGCTCGTCAATGAGGATGAGCATACCGGCGTAGCCCGCCTGCTTGAGGAAACAGGCGAACAGTTTCAGATATTCATACCAGTCGTCGTCCGTGATGACGATGGTCACCCCCAGTTCCTGACGGGCTTCGGTCTTCGTGGCGTACTCGCCCCGGAACCATTTGAGCACCTTGGCCTTGGTCTCGTCGTCACCGGCGCAGTGAGCTTTGTAATAGAGGGTCAGCAGCCTGGCGAAATCGAAACCGTGAACCATTTCGTTCAAGGCGCCGATCACCGCGGAGATCCGTTTTTCCACCAGCGGCGCAAGCCCGGGGTCGGTCACCCCGAGGCCGGAGGAGTCCATAACCTCCTGCTGCACGCTGCTGATCCACCGATCCAGAATCAGGGGCAGCGCGCCGCCCTCCGGCTTGGTCTTGGTGGACATGTTGCGGATCAGCTCCTTGTAGGTCGCCAGTCCCTGCCCCCGGGTACCCTGCAAGCGGCGCTCCGGGGAGAGGTCGGCGTCCACCACCACGAAATTCTTCGCCATTACGTAGTTCCGGATGGTCTGGAGCAGAAAGCTCTTGCCGCTGCCGTATTTGCCCACGATAAAACGGAAGGACGCGCCCCCGTCGGCGATAATGTCCACATCCCGCAGCAGAGCGTCAATTTCGTCCTTCCGCCCCACGGTGACGTAGGGCAGGCCGACACGGGGAACGACGCCGCCTTTCAGGGAGTTAATCAGCGCCTGGGCAATTCTTTTTGGTATTTTCATGGATGAATCATCTCTTTCAAATCCGCAATATAGTCTTCGATCAGCTCCGGCGGGTCGTCTCCCAGCAGAACCGAATCGGAAAAGGTGTCGTACAGCTTGTCATTGATGCCGTCCACAAGGACGGACAGCATCAGCCCGGAAGACCGCACCCAGCCGTAGTCCCGGCCATACAGCAGGCTTTGAAGCAGCCGGTACTCATCCCTGGTCAGGGGAGTGTCCTCCGGTTCCGCGGCAAGTTCCGGGGGCTGCGCCGGGGGCGCTTCTTCCTCCGCTTCCTCGTCCACCATCAGCCTATCCCGGGTGACGGCGGCGTCATCCCGGATTCTGGCCAGCCGGGAATAGTCGATGGTGATCTTCTTTTCCTCCGCCGCCTTCTTTTCGGCGAGAAGGTTCCGGGCTTCCTCCTGAATGATCTTGAGGATCCACTTGGTATCCAGCTTGTACTGAATGGGGCGGCCGTAACCATTGCATTCCCGCATCACGCCGTCGATGGCTTTCAGAACATCTCCCAGCTTCCCGTTGGAATGGGGCAGGCAGTTGTACTTCTGCACGCTCCACAGGTCGTTCCGGCAGCGGTAGATATAGTTTTCGTCCACCATGTATTGGCGGCTGCCCTCCACCTGACGCTCGTGGAAGACCGCCGCGTCAAACAGAATCACCCGATACTGGGAAAAGCTTCCAAAATACTGCTCGACCATGGTCTTTTTGCACCGGGCATTGTAATGCGCCGACATCCGCCGCAGCACCCGGACGATCACGGTGTCGCAGTCCTCCCGGTATTCCCTGTAGAATTTGGAGCGCTCCAGCCATTTCGGCGACAGCTGCTTCACCACGCGGATGACTTCTTCGTCGCCACGGCTCCGGATGCTGTCCAGTACGGCAATGCTCCTGTTGAACCGCACCCGGGGGTTATCCGCCAGAAGCCCGGCGTCCAGATTATAATAGACCACGTAGTCCATCAGCCACTGGTTCAGATATGGCAGAATACCGTCGTTCAGTGCGCCGTATGCGTCCCGGAACTCCGTCAGCTTCCGGTAGCCCTCCATGGGGTCGGCGACGCCGATCTGATTGAGCAGCTCGTAGATATACAAAAACACATAGCTCAGGGACGTTTCCTGCAAATTCCCCCGGCGCAGCTTCGTCCGCCATGAGAAATATCCCCGCAGCTCCGGGTCGGTCAGGGATTGGTAGGTGGGGAAATAGCGGAGCACCGGCCGGTCGTAAACGTAGTCGTCCTCGTAACCTGCCAGCAGCTTTCCCTGTTTGACAAAAATGGACTCCCGGGACTGCCGGTAGGCGGGCATCCCGTTTTCCAGGGAGCGGGCAGCCCGGAGGAGCGAAGGCAGCGGCTCCTTAGACGCCTGGGGCCTCGGCTGAATGGCCTCGTCCCGGAAAATGGTGCTGTAGAACCATTCCGCAGCCTTCTTTGCGCGATTTGTATCCGTAGCGTCTCTCTCCTTTCGCCCATATGTTTGGTATTATCATACAATATTTGCTGCACGCAGTCAAGCGCGCAGACAACATTTTCCCAAAAAGCAGCAGGGACAGGCCGTTTTGGCCTGTCCCACGAAAATTTTTTGTCTGTTTACACGTCCAGATATCCGCAAAGCATCTTAAGCGTATTGTACACGCCGTCGATGTGGCTGCGCTCGTAGCCGTGGCTGGCGTAGACACCTGCGCCGATCAGGCCGTGGCGGATGTCAAAGCCTGACCGCAGGGTCACGTCCACATCGGAGGAATAGTGGGGATAGACGTCCACGGCATAGTCCGCGCCGGTCTTCTTCGCGGCATCAATGAGCTTGCCCACCACCTCGTAGCTGTATGGACCTACGGAATCCTTGGCGCAGATGGAGACCTGCCGCTCGGTGCAGCTCAGGCCCTCGCCCACGCAGCCCATGTCCACGGAAATGGCCTCCGTCACCCCGGCAGGAACGGAGCCTGCGCCGCCGTGGCCGACCTCCTCATATACCGTCACATGGACGTAGGTTCTCCGGGGCAGGGTGATGCGGTTGTCGGCAAGATACTTGGCAAAGCCCAGCAGAATGCCCACGCTGAGCTTGTCGTCCAAAAAGCGGCTCTTGAGATAACCGGACGCCGTGCGGCGGGTGCGGGGGTCGAAGCAGACGAAGTCTCCCACCTCAATGCCCAGCTTCCGGGTATCCTCGGCGGTGGAGACGTCCTCGTCCGGCACGACCTCCACGGTGTCATAGCTGCGCTTGGCGGAGCCGTACTCCCCGTTGACGTGGACGGAGGCGTTGCACAGCTGGCAGGTACCGTCATAGACCTTGCCGGAACGGGTGTAAATGCGGACGTTTTCCGCTTCGGCGTTGTTCGGCTCCATACCGCCCACCGCCGTCAGGCGGAGACGGCCGCTGCCCTTAATCTGGGCGACCATCGCGCCCAAAGTGTCGCTGTGGGCTTCCAGGAACAGGCCGTCGTCAATATTTTCGCCGCCAAGATCGGCCAGAACGCCGCCCTTGGTGGTGATCTTCGCCGGGAAGCCCAGAGCTTCAAAGGCCGTCTTCACCCATTCGGCCGCCCGGCGGGTAAAGCCGGAGGGAGAGTCGATGGCCAGCAGCGCGGCGGTCTGCTCCCAGGCGTAGTCCGCATAATCTTTGTTAATCATAGTTTCCTCCTAGCAGAATATAGTGCCAGACACCAGCCACTTCCCGCATGAAATGGTTGATTTTCTGGGACAAACGGGATGTTTTTGCGGGGATTCCCACGAATTCCACGCCGCACGCCTTGGCAAACCGGCTGGCGCGGTACAGGTGATACTCGCTGGACACCACCCCCAGCTTCCGGGGTCGCTCACCGGTTTTTTCCTCGATGAGGTCAAGAGAAAAGTTCAGATTTTCCCAGGTAGAGGTGGCGTCCTCCTCCATCCAGAGGCGCTCCGGGTCGATGCCCAGATTCACCAGCTCCCGGTACATGCACTCTGCCTCGGTGATCGGCTCGTCGGTACCCTGACCGCCGGAAAGCACGGCGGTCACATCGGGATGCTCGTCCAGATAGGTGTAGGCAGCGCAGATCCGATCCCACAGGGAAACCGACGGGCCGTCCCGGTTCACCTTGGCCCCCAGAACCACCACGTAATCCACCGGCTCCTCCGGGTTCCCGAAGCTGGCATGGATGATGACACCCTCCGTAATGCCGATCACCAGCACCCCCACTGCGAGAATGACGGTGACGGCGGTCTGCACCGCCTTGGCGAACACGGGGAATTTCAGCCCCACAAGGGAAAACAGGGCGTAAAACAGGATAATGCCGATCAGGCACAGGCACACCAGCGCAGAAAAGCTGTAGCCGGGGACGGCGAATTTCAGAAACAGCGCCGCCACAGCCAGAACGCCGCAGCAAACCAGCGCTGCGATTCGTCCCGCGCCGAGAAGATGAAAAAAGGCTTTCATTTCAGCAAACTCCAAGTAAAAAAGTGTCTCGACCAATGCCGCCTTTTCCCCGGCGGCAATATGCCAAGTTTTATGATTTGCTATAGTTTACCACATTATCCCAAGGAAAACAAGCCGCCCCGGCGGGGCGGCCTGCAAATTCAGGAAATCTTAATGGTGGGACTTGAAATCCCGGCTTGCCTGCACCAGCGCGGTAAAGGGGCGCTGCATCCGTTCCTCCACGGCGGCCACGGCCTCCGGGTGCCACTGCAAGCCCAGCAGGAAGCGTCCGTCCTCAGCTTCAATGCCCTCCACAATTCCCGCAGGGCTGAGGGCGCAGACCCGCATTCCCGGGGCGGGGGTGTCCACCGCCTGATGGTGGACGCTGTTGGTCAGCAGCTCGTCACAGCCCATGAGGCTGCGCAGGAGCGTGCCGGGAAGCACCCGGGCGGGATGATCAGGGGCGTAACGGTGGGCGTTGTCCCGGTGGTTTTCCCCGGCGGCCTCGGGGCGCTGGCTGGGGATGTCCTGAATCAGGGTTCCGCCCAGCGCCACGTTGAGTATCTGCTCCCCCCGGCAGATGCCGAGGATTGGCTTCCCCGTGTCCATAACCGCTTTCAAAAGCGCCAGCTCAAATTCGTCTCTTGCCGGATTGGGCGTGCCGCATTCCGGACGCATGGACTGCCCGTAATGTTTGGGGTCAGGGTCTCCCCCGCCGGTGAACAGGAAGCCGTCCAGATGCTTTGCCCAGAAGGCCGCGTGCTTCGGCTTCCAGGGCAGGAACACCGGGACGCCGCCCCCGCGGCGCACGGCCTTGCCGTAGTTGCCCCGGAAAACCTGCTGCATCCGGGGGTCGCCCGTAAAAACCACACCGATCAGAATCATTCAGATGTCCTTGCTCTTGGAAGCGATCTCCGCCAGGCACTTGGACAGGAAGGCATCCATGGTCATGGCGCCCAGATCCTCGCCCTTGCGGGTACGGACGGAAACGGTGCCGTTCTCCATATCCCGGTCGCCAACCACCAGCATGTAGGGGATCTTCTGCATCTGGGCTTCCCGGATCTTGTAGCCCAGCTTCTCGCTGCGGCAGTCGTCCTCGGCGCGGATGCCCGCATCCACCAGCTTCTGGGTCAGACCCTTGGCGTACTCATGGGCGCGGTCGGTGACAGGCAGCACCTTGACCTGAACAGGGGTCAGCCACAGGGGGAAGGCGCCGGCAAAATGCTCGGTGATCACGCCGATGAACCGCTCGATGGAGCCGAACACCACCCGGTGAATCATCACGGGACGGTGCTTCTGGCCGTCCTCGCCGGTGTATTCCAGATTGAACCGCTCGGGCAGCTGGGAATCCAGCTGGATGGTGCCGCACTGCCAGGTACGGCCAAGGCAGTCCTCAATGTGGAAGTCCAGCTTCGGGCCGTAGAACGCGCCGTCGCCCTCGTTGACAACGAAGTCCTTGCCCATGCCGGTGATGGCCTTCTTCAGAATTTCCTGGTTGGCCTCCCACTCCTCCACGGTGCCGATGTGGTCTTCGGGCATGGTGGACAGCTCTACGGTGTACTTCAGGCCAAACACGTTGTACACCTCGTCGAACAGGCGGACAACGTTCTGAATTTCGCTCTCCATCTGCTCCCGGGTCATGAAGATGTGGGCATCGTCCTGGGTGAAGCACCGGACGCGGAACAATCCGTGGAGCGCGCCGGACAGCTCATGGCGATGCACCAACCCCAGCTCGCCCACCCGCAGGGGCAGGTCGCGGTAGGAATGGGGCTCGCTGGCGTAGACCAGCATCCCGCCGGGGCAGTTCATGGGCTTGATGGCGTAATCCTCACCGTCAATGACGGTGGTGTACATATTGTTCTTGTAGTGATCCCAGTGGCCGGACTGCTCCCACAGCTGACGGTTCAGAATCATGGGGGTGGAGACCTCCACGTAGCCGTAGCGCTTGTGAACCTCCCGCCAATAGTCGATCAGGGTGTTGCGCAGCACCATGCCCTTGGGCAGGAAGAAGGGGAAGCCGGGGCCGTAGTCGGTGAGCATGAACAGTCCCAGCTCCTTGCCGAGACGGCGGTGGTCACGCTTCTTGGCCTCTTCGATGCGCTGGAGGTAAGTCTCCAGCTCTTCCTTGCTCTGGAAGGCGATGCCGTAGATTCTCTGGAGCATCTTCCGGTTGCTGTCGCCCCGCCAGTAGGCGCCGCAGGAGTTGAGGAGCTTGAAGCCGTTATGCTTGACCCGGCCGGTGTGATCCAGGTGGGGGCCGGCACACAGGTCGGTGAAATCCCCCTGGGTGTAGAAGGAAATGGCCGCGTCCTCGGGCAGGTCGTTGATCAGCTCCACCTTGTAGGGTTCGTTGCGCTCCTGCATGTAGGCAAGAGCCTCGGCCCGGGGCTTCTCGCTGCGGACGATGGGCAGCCGCTCCTTGCAGATCTTCTTCATCTCCGCCTCGATCTTGGCAAGATGCTCGGGGGTGAAGGTGAAGGGCGCGTCAAAGTCATAGTACCAGCCCTCGTCAATGGCGGGTCCGATGGCCAGCTGCACCTCCGGCCACAGGCGCTTGACGGCCTGCGCCATGATGTGGGAGCAGGTGTGCCAGTAGGTCTTGCGATACTCCGGGTTTTCAAAAGTGAATTCGTTTTCCATAAATCATACCTCCGTTTCGGCGGGTCTTATCCGCCTTGTATTGTGTGGGGAAGGTATAAAAATACCCACCCCCTGAACGAAATCAGGGGTGGGATACAGCAGTATTCCACGGTTCCACCCTGGTTGCGGTTAATCGCCGCCACTCATTGACGCAATAACGGGCGCACCCGGCAGGCCATTTCCGACCCGCGGCTCAGAAGTGGTATCGGTTCCGGCAGGGGTACGAAGCCATTTCACCAACCGGCTTCTCTCTATAGTATCTTACCGAACCGCGTGTCTTCCTCGCAGCCTTTTATCATCTGCAATTTAGCACATTTTTCCCCGATTGTCAATCCCCGCGGCGGGAAACCGGAAGAAAAAATCGGAAAAATCGGCAGCGGTCGTTTTTCCCGTTTTCGATTCCCGCCGAGAGGGGGATTTTTGGGGGCTTGCCCCGGAAAAAAACGCCCGAATCCCTGGTCAAGTCCCCGGTAACGCCGCCGCAACCGGTCGGTTCAAGAGGTAACATAATCCGACAGCTTATGTAAACATATGTAACCTTTTGACACAAGATATTGCAAAATATGCGTTTCCGCGACCGATATCTTGTTTTGGAGTTGACATAATATGGTTGCAAAAATAATGTCAAAAGTTGTAGAAATCTCGTAAAAATAAAGAAAAGCTTGACTTTTTAGTTTTATTTGTTATAATATCCCCATCTGAACCGTTTGGATATGCAATTTGTAATCATTTGATAACTATTGATAAAAACGTTTTGGAAGCACTTTGGATGGGAGGGTTCGCCTTGGTACGCAGCGGCACCGCTAAAAAAATATTCCGCCTTCTGGCCGTGCTGCTGACTGCGGTGCTGGCGCTGGTGCTGGTGCGTCAGACGGCCTTTGCCAAGACCTATGTCATCACCGACGGCGACCGGGTCGTGACCTACACCACCTTCGCCACCGACCCCGCCGAGGTGCTGGATCAGGCGGGACTGACCCTGGAGCAATACGATACCTACACTACACAGACCGGGGAGGGCGTGGAGGAGATCACCATCTGCCGCTCCCAGCGTGTCACGGTGGATTACCACGGAGAGGAAATGACGGTAACCACCTTTGGCGAGACGGCAGGGGAGCTGCTGTCCCGGCTGAACCTGGAGCTGGGGGAGTACGACGTACTCTCCCACGCTCCGGAAACCCAGACCAGCGACGGTATGGTTCTTCGGGTGGACAGCATCATCAAGACCCGGGAGACCTACACCGCCGCCATCCCCCACACCGTTACTTACTGCAACGACGCCACCATCCCCGCCGGCACCCAGGAGGTGCTGACTCTGGGCGCGGACGGCGAGCTGCTATGCACCGCCGACGTGCTCTACGTCAACGGCGAGGAGGTCGAGCGGGCGGTGCTCAGCGAGACCGTCACAAGAGCGCCTGTGGCGGAGATCATCGCCGTAGGCACCGGCGTGGAGGGGGAAGCCTCCGCCCCCGACGCCATGCCGGTGATCGCCGACGGCTATATCACCCTCCCCACCGGCGAGGTGCTGACCTATTCCGATACCGCCACCATCCGCGCCACGGCCTACACCCACACGGACGCGGGCTGCGACATGACCACCTACACCGGCACCACCGTCCACAAGGGCACGGTGGCGGTAGATCCCCGCTACATCCCCTACGGCACCCGGATGTTCATCGTCTCCAACGACGGCGCGTATGTCTACGGCATCTCCGTAGCGGAGGACTGCGGCGGCGACATCAAGGGCGACCGGATGGATCTGTATTTTCCCACCTTCGACGAGTGCATCCAGTTTGGCCGCCGGGTGTGTACGATATACTTTCTGGATTGACACAGCATAACAATGCCATTGCAAAACCGCCCTTCTTCTGGTATGATAGCCGAAGAAAGGCGGTTATTTGTGTATGATCGACGTATGCGATATTCAGGTGATGAAGCCGATGCTTGCTGCCCACGGCTTCCACTTTTCCAAGGCCAAGGGGCAGAACTTCCTCATTGCCCCCTGGGTGCCGCAATCCATTGCGGAACAGGCCGGGGTGGATGAAACGGCAGGCGTGCTGGAGATCGGCCCCGGCGTCGGCCCGCTGACCCAGCAGCTGTGTCTCCGAGCCGGGAAGGTCTGCGCGGTGGAGGTGGACGAGCGCCTGAAGCCCATTCTGGACGTTACCGTGGGAGAATTTTCCAATCTGGAAATTCTCTGGGGAGACGTGCTGAAGCAGGACATTCCCGCTCTGGTGAAGGAGAAGTTCGGCTCTCTGCGCCCCATGGCCTGCGCCAACCTTCCCTATTATATCACCTCCCCCATTCTCACGGCGCTGCTGGAGGCGGAATGCTTCCGGTCCGTCACCGTCATGGTGCAGAAGGAGGTCGCCCAGCGCATTGCGGCGAAGCCCGGCACCCCGGATTACGGCGCGTTCACCGTGTTCTGCCAGTATTACGCCCAGCCGGAGCTGCTGTTTGACGTTCCCGCCCATTGCTTCCTCCCCCAGCCGAAGGTCACGTCGGCAGTCATCACCCTGCGCACCCGGCAGGAGCGCCCCTGGGAGATTGCCGACGAAGCCGTGTTTTTCCGCGCCGTCCGCGCCAGCTTCGCCATGCGGCGCAAGAAGCTGTCCAACGGGCTTTCCTCCGGCTTCCCGGAGCTGGGAAAGGCGGGCGCGGAAGCGGTGATTGCGGCGGCGGGCTTCGATGCCAACGTGCGGGGCGAAACTCTTGGCATCCCGGAATTTGCCCGGATTGCCAATGAAATCGTCCGCCGGAGGGAGGGAATGCGGTCATGACGGAATTTCTGTTTCTGGATCTGGACGACACCATTCTGGATTTTCACAAGGCCGAGCGCATCGCCCTGAGCAAAACCCTCAGGGATTTCGGCGTGGAGCCTACCGAGGAAGTTCTTGCATTGTATCACAAAATCAACCTCTGGCACTGGGAGCAGCTGGAAAAGGGAAAGCTGACCCGGGACGAGGTGCAGATCGGCCGGTTCGCGGCGCTGTTCCGGGAACTGGGCGTTTCGGCGGACGCGGTACAGTGTACCCGCAACTATGAGGGAAATCTCGCCGTGGGACATTATTTTCTCCCCGGCGCCGAGGAAGCGGTGGCGAACCTGAGCCAAAAATACCGCCTGTTTCTCGCCAGCAACGGCACCGCGTCCGTTCAGGCGGGCAGACTGACCAGCGCCAATCTGTACCGGTTTTTTGAAACGGTCTTCGTCTCCCAGGAGCTGGGCTTCAACAAGCCCGCCAAAGAATTTTTTGATGCCTGCTTTGCCCGCATCCCGGACTTTGACCCCAAGAAAGCCGTCATGGTGGGCGACAGCCTGACCTCCGACATTCTGGGCGGGAAAAACGCGGGCATCACCACGGTGTGGGTCAATCCCGAACACCGCCTCCCCCGCCCCGACATCGTCCCCGATTATGAAATTGAATCCCTCGTCCAGCTGGAAGCGCTTCTGGAAACACTATAAGAGAAAGGGTATGTACCGTCCGGCACATACCCTTTTCGATTTTCATTGTCTGTGGCCCGAAGTGCCCGTAAGCTTGCCCCGATACTAGTTTTTATACTATTTCTCGATAAAATGGTTAACACCATTTTATCGAGAAATAGTATGAGGAGCGCGGCTGTCGTGGAGCTGCACCCCCACCCGGCTGCCGTCCATATCCATGGATGGATAAAATGGTTTCACCCTCTTGTTCAGGAATCGCATGAATCACCGCCGTCCAAAACCCGAACGTGCGCAGGAGCAGGGCGGTCACATCCGCGATACACCTCGCAAATATTGGCGTTTTCCCGCATTACCCCCTTATCAGCTTCCACAGTGCCTTGCCGCGGTGGCCGTTTGCCTGCAAAACCATGGCCTCCGCCACACGCATGGGCAGCATTCCGCCGCTCTGGCATACCACGCTGTCGATCATGCCGTTCTCCATGCCCATCAGCACCATGACGACCTGGGGGTCGTCGTGGGGAATGCCCTTGAACATGGAATACACCAGCGGCCGCGCCGCCTTGCGCACCGTTCTTGCCAGAGGCGACGCTTCCGCCAGCTGATTCAGGGAGTCATACAGGGTGTACTCCCCCGGCTTCCGGTCGTCGAAGTGACTGAGGGGCTTTCCGTAAAGCGCCGCAAACTGCTGTCGGGTCACGCCGTGCAAGTCCTTCCGGAAGTAGTCGGAAAGTCTCTCCCGGTCATTGCGCGTACAGGCTTCGCCCTGCACCGTCACCGTCTGCGCCAGACGGATATCCTCCGCGGAGCCTGCGATAAGAACCCGGTATGTACCGCCGATCATCCGGAAACGGTCTTCGTCGAAAATGGAGAAGCTTCTTTCGTCCAGCTCCATCGTGACCCGCTTCGTCTCGCCGGGTTCCAGCATGACCTTTTGGAAGCCCTTCAGCTCCTTCTTCGCCCGCAGGTAATCGGCGGGCGGATTTTCCACGTACAGCTCCACGATCTCCGCCCCCGCCGCACTGCCGGTGTTGGTCACGTCCAGAGAGACGCGCAGCTTTCCGCCCTCGTAGGTCTCGCTGCTCAGTTCCAGATCGCCGTAAGCAAAGGTCGTATAGCTCAGCCCGAAGCCGAAGGGGAACCGCACCGGAATCCCGAAGCTGTCATAGTACCGGTACCCCATGAAAATGCTCTCCCGGTATTCGATATCGTCGCTGCCGGTGGCAAAAAATCCGTGGCAGGGCGTGTCCTCCACCGCGTAAGGCCAGGATTCCGCCAGCTTTCCGCTGGGGTTCACCCGCCCCGTCAGCAGCTCGCCGCAGGCTTCCCCCACGGCCTCGCCGCCGAGGTACATCTGCAAAATGCCCCGCACCTTCTTTTCAAAGGCCATGTCATAGGGCGCGCCGCTGAAGGACACCACCGCCACATTGGGGTTTATTTCGCAGATTTTATCCAGCAGGCGCAGCTGATTTGCGGGCATGGCAAGGCTTTCCCGGTCATAGCCCTCCCCCTCGTACTGGTCGGTCAGGCCGCCGAAGAACAGAACCGTTTTCTGCCCCGCGGCCAGAGCCAGCGCCTGTTCCTCCAATTCCCGGTTTTCCTCGTCCTTCAGAGAATACCCGGGGGCGTAAGCGACCGTCACCCCCAGCTTCCGCAATGCGTCCAAGGCGCTCGGGGTTTTGGCCGTGTTGATGTGGCTGCTGCCGCCGCCCTGAAAACGCATCTGCTCCGCCAGAGCGCCGATAACCACCACGTCCGCATCCTGGGGAATCGGGAGTATCCCGTCGTTTTTCAGCAGAACCGCGCTTTCCCAGGCAAGCTGCTTGGCAATTTCGTGGGCATCCGACGTATCCTTTTTCACCCTGTTGTCCGGCGCGTACTTTTTCACCAGCTTTTCGATTCTTTCGGCGGCCTGGGCGATGTCGGCTTCCGAGATTTCTCCTGCCTTGAGCGCTGCTTTCAGCTTCCGGGCGTGGATTCCGTGGCTGTCCGGCATTTCTAAGTCCATACCCGCCTTCACGGCCTTTGCCAGATCCGCGCAGGCGCCCCAGTCGGAAATGACCACCCCGTCAAAGCCCCATTCCTCCCGGAGAATTTCCGTGAGCAGGTGACGGTTTTCACAGGCATAGTATCCGTTCAGGCGGTTGTAGGACGCCATCACCGTGGCGGGACGCGTCGTTTTCACCACGTATTCAAAGGCGCTGAGGTAAATCTCCCGCAGGGCGCGTTCGTCGATCTGGCTGTTGGACGTCTGCCGGTTGGTCTCCTGGTTGTTGGCCGCGAAATGCTTGAGGGAAACCGCCACGTTCTCCCCCTGGGCGGCGCTGACATAGGCCGCGCCCAGCCGCCCGGTCAGGAATGGGTCTTCGCTGAAATACTCAAAGTTTCTGCCGCACAGCGGGGAGCGCTTCATGTTGATGCCCGGCCCTAAGAGCACGGCAACGTCCGCGTTCCAGGCTTCCTTCGCAACCGCCCTTCCCAGACGCTCCGCCGCGGTCACGTCCCAGGAACAGGCCAGGGCACTGGCCGTGGGGTAGCAGGTGGACACCAGACTGACATTGTTCTGGCGCTCCTTTTCCTCCTGCTTGCGAAGGCCATGAGGGCCGTCGGACAGATGAACGGAGGGCAGCCCCTCCGCTTCCCGGGTGTGCCACATACCGCTTCCCGTCAGAAGTTTGATTTTCTCGTCGATATTGCTCTTTTCCATGAAAGTCCCTCCTTATTTCTCTCCTACAGCTGTTTTATAGTAGTTTCCGAAGTCCGCCAGTGCGTCGATGATCGGCAGCATCTGCCTGCCTAACTCCGTCAGCCCGTATTCCACCCGCGGGGGCATCTGCCGGTAATCGTGGCGATAGGCAAGCCCGTCGTCGATCATCTGCCGCAGGCTGTCGGTCAGCACCTTCTGGGAAATGCCATCCAGATCCCGCTGCAATTCGTTGAACCGCCACGGGCGGCTTTTCAGGTTCCGCAGGATCAGCAGCTTCCATTTTCCGCCGATCAAAGCCACCGCCGTCGCCACGGGACAGGCGGGCAGCTCCTCTTTTGTTTTCATATTCCCTCACCTCCGGGTCTGTCGTGACACATTTTCTTTTTGGTGTACAGTTATAAAAAAGTGCGTACTTGTATTTTACAGTACCCGCCGGTAAAATACAAGTACGCAATACGAAATTGCAATATTTCCTTGGAGGCATACACCATGAAAAACTACACAAAGACAAACGTTGGAACCGCGGCCAGAACCGAGCTGCACGACGCCCTCTCCCTGACCGGCGCGGAGGTCAGCATCAATCAACTCCCCGCGGGCGCGGGCGTCCCCTTCGTCCATTCCCATAAACACAACGAGGAAATCTACGGTGTAATTTCCGGAAGCGGAAAGGCCGTCATTGACGGCGAGACAGTCGCCCTCACCGCCGGTGACTGGCTGAGAGTCGCCCCCGCCGCAAAGCGCCAGTTCTCCGCGGACGCAGAGTCCGGCATTACTTTTGTCTGCATTCAGGTGAAGGAAAATTCGCTGGACGGCTTCACCGCCGACGACGCTGTTGTGTATTAAATGAATACGCCCAAAAAGCCGAGAGCGGGAATTTTTCCTGCTCTCGGCTTTTTCCAATTTTTTCATTTTCCCTCTTGACTCTCCCCCAACGTCATAGTTTATACTGTTTTCATCGGGAGGGATGGAAATGAAAACCGTCAAGGAAGTCAGCCGTATCACCGGCGTGAGTGTGCGCACGCTCCACCATTATGACGCCATCGGCCTGCTGAAGCCAACCGCGGTGACGGAAGCGGGCTATCGACTGTATGACGACGCGGCGCTGAAGCGGATGCAGTCTATCCTGTTTTTCCGGGAGCTGCAATTCCCGCTGAAGGACATCAAACGGATTCTGGACGCTCCGGATTTTGACCCCATGACCGCACTATCCCAGCAGGTGCACCTGCTGGAAATGCAGCGGGAGCATCTGGAGCAACTCATTTCCCACGCCCGTGAAATTCAAAGAACAGGAGTGTTTTCTATGGACTTTTCCAAATTTGATACCAGTGAAATCGAAAAATACGCAGTGGCGGCCAAGCAGAAGTGGGGCAAAACTCAGGCATGGCAGGAGTTCGAGGCGAAAAACCTCCCGCCCCGGCAGGCGCAGGAGAACGTCGACGGACTGATGGACATTTTTGCCCGCTTCGGCGCCATCCGGGACACCTCCCCTGCCTCCCGGGAGACGCAGGCGCTGGTCGCCGAGCTGCAAGGCTTCATCACGAACCACTATTACACCTGCACCAAAGAAATCCTGCAAAGTCTGGGGCAGATGTACATTGCCGGCGACAGCATGACGGAAAACATCGACGCCGCCGGGGGCGCCGGTACGGCGCAGTTCGCCCACGCGGCAATCGAAGAATTCTGCAAATAAACATTTAAGGCAACACCGCGCAATTGCGTCTGCGAGTCTCAGCCGTCTTTTTGCCCCACTTCCGCAGTTCCGAAAATGGGAAATATAGCGCAGCCGTTGCCAGCACAAGCTGGCTTACGGATGCGGCATACCCCTTGCGGGTACATACAGTATTCCTCCATTTTCGGAACTTTGAATTGGAGCAAAAATCCTGTCTGAGACTTCTTGCCGAATTGTGCGGTGTTGCCTTAAGCGTCTGCGGTCAATGGCCGCAGACGCTTCGTTTCACTTTAATTCCTGTATCCGCCGGGTCAGCGCTTCGGGGCGCACCTGAAAAATAGACACATTTTTCCGCAAAAGCGGTCTATCCAATCTTGCCGTGTTATGGTACAATCATATCATGAATTACGGCGGTATTGCAAACCGCCCGGAATAAAAAGAAATGAGGGCAGCCATTATGGAAAAGAAGCTGTATAAATCCAATCAGAACAAAATGATCGACGGTGTCTGCGGCGGGATCGCCGAATACTTCGGCATCGACCCCACCGTGGTGCGCCTGATCTGGGCGCTGTTCAGCCTGATGGGCGGCAGCGGTATCCTGGCGTACATCATCGCCGCCATCATCATTCCCCGCAGCCCGGTCTGATGACGGGGCAGTGCGGCACCGCCCATTATAACCGATTTATCGTGCAGGCGCAACAGCATAAAACAGCCGCGACAGCCTTTTGTGACTGTCGCGGCAATTTGTATATGTTACATCGAAGCACTCTCCGTCATGAGTGCCTCACGGACTTCCTCCGGCACGGTGTTCCACTCGCCTTTTCTGTAAAACAGAATGGAAATCACCGTCGCCACCATCCAGCCGATGGGCCAGGCGCACCAGATGCCCGTGGAACCAAGCGCCGTCCCGGACAGCACGAAGGCCAGCACCACCCGCAGAATCAGGTCGGTAAAGGTCGCCGTCATGAACTGCCGCATTTTCCCCGTGCCACGAAGGATACCGTCCGCCACCAGCTTGGCGGAGACCACAAAGTGGAAGGGGGACAAAATCCACAGGAACCGCATTCCGCTGCCCAGCGCGGCCTCCGTGGCGTCTTCCATAAAGAAGTTCATCAGCGCCCGGCCGCAGGTGCAGTACAGCGCCACCAGCGGCAGGCAGATCAGCCACACCATTTTCAGCGCCGCCCGGAAGCCTTCCTGAATTCGTGTCAGCTTGCCCGCGCCCAGATTCTGGGCGGCATAATTGGAAATGCCGTTACCGATGGTGGTAAACGAAGTGATGACCAGATTGTTCAGCTTCACCGAAGCGGAATAGCCCGCCATAATGTCCGTGCCGAAGCGGTTGATGACGCTCTGAATCAGGATATTGCCCACGGAGATGAAGCTCTGCTGTAAAACGCTGGGGATGGCGATGACCACGAACCGTCCCAGCAGATCGCCGGAAAACAGCACAGGCTTCCCCTGGCTGGGAAGCTGCTTCAAGCGGCGAATGACCACGGCCACCGCCAGCACGCAGCTGATACCTTGACACAGGAACGTTGCCCACGCCACGCCCGCCACGCCCATCTTGAAGGCCGTAACGAACAGAATATCCACGGCAATGTTGCTCAAGGAAGACGCCGCCAGAAAGATAAAGGGCGTCTTGCTGTCGCCAAGGGCGGAAAAAACGCCCGTGGCAATGTTATAGAAAAATACGAAGGGCAGACCCCAGACGTAGATATCCAGATACAGCGCAGAGTTGGCGAATACTTCCTCCGGGGTGTTGATCAGCGTCAGCAGGCCGTCGCAGCCGAGAATGCCCACCAGCATCAGCAGCAGGCAAACCACGCCGCTGGACAGCGCGGCGGTGGACACGGCGGTCTTTACATCGCCATATTCCCGCGCGCCGAACAGCTGGGATACCAGCACGGAGCAGCCGATGTTGCAGCCGAAGGCGAAGGCAATGAAGATCAACGTGATCTCATAGCTGTTGCCCACGGCGGCGAGGGCATTCTGCCCGATAAATTTCCCCGCCACCCAGCTGTCGGCAATGTTGTAAAGCTGCTGGAACACGATGCTGCCGAACAGGGGCAGACAGAATTTCCAGAGAACCGTTGACGGATTCCCCACCGTTAAATCCTTATTCATGACGACCTTCCTTCCCGTGGAAGCAGACGACGCTGCCATGGAAGTCCCGCAGCGGTACGCGGGGGCAGAATCATCCGCAATTCCACGATAAAAACCTCCAATTTCTGATTGACTTCTAACCAAAGGCACATTATAATCCAAATGGAACGATATGTAAAATATATATTTCTTATAGCGTAATATCAAATTGATATGGAGAAATCTATGAATATCAGCTACGAGGCCTACCGTGTTTTTTACTATACCGCCAAAGCCCGAAGCTTTACCCAGGCAGCGAACGCCCTGGGGAACAGTCAGCCCAACATCACCCGGATCATCAAGAATCTGGAGCGGGAGCTGGGCTGCACATTGTTCCTTCGGAACAACCGCCATGTGGAGCTGACCGCCGAGGGGGAGACGCTGTACCGCCACGTCAGCGCGGCCTTTGAGCAGCTTCAGGCGGGGGAGGAAGCGCTGCTTCGTGGCGGCGGACTGGACGGCGGAATTCTGCGGATCGCGGCGACGGAGATCGCGCTGCACGTTTTCCTTCTTCCGGTGCTGTCCCAATTCCGGGGGCGCTACCCCGGCGTCCACATCAAGCTGTTCAACGGCTCCACTCCGGCCGCCATTGACGAGCTGAAAAACGGCCTTGCGGACCTGGCCTTCGTCACATCGCCCATCGACATGACGGACAAGCTGCGAAGCACTCCCCTGGCGGATGTGCAGGAAATCGCCGTATGCGGCAGCGCCTACCGCGCCCTGACGGGTACTCCGGTCACGCTGGACGCACTGGCGAAGCACCCTATGATCTCTCTTGGCGCGGATGGCAGCGGCTACCGGTTCTACCGGCAGTTTTTTGCGGAGCATCACGTCCCCTTTGAGCCGGACATCGAAGCGGCCACGGCGGATCAGATACTTCCCATGGTGAAGGCAAATTTAGGAATCGGCTTCGTCCCGGCGTCCTTCCCGTCGGAGGAAGACTGGGGACATTCCATATACCGCATCGACCTGACGGAAACCGTCCCGCTGCGCAAAGTCTGCATGGTAGAATCCACACAGCACCCCGCCGCCGCGGCTGTAAGGGAGCTGAAAAGCATCTGTCTGGCGCAGACAAAGTTATGAGCATGCACGTCTACCCCAAATTGTATAGCGCCGCCGCACGTTCCGGGAACGGAATCGTGCGGCGGCGTTCTTCTGCTTATGACAGCCACGGCGGTCGGTGCAGTGGCGCTTGGTGCCGGGAGGGCAGATGCAGTGCGCCCGACAGCTGATGGCCATGTCCTCAATAGAGCGAAGAGGCTGCTCCTCGGAATAGACGGCCTTTCATTTCCGCATGCCCCGCTTTTTCAGCTCCCGGCGCATGACCCGCGCCGGAGGGTCGACACGGGTCTTGTAGATATCCGCCACCCGGGACGCGGCAAGGCGCTCCATGGCGTTCCTGCCCGGCAGCAGCTCGGTTCTGGAAAATGGATTCAGCATCCTGATTCTCCGTTATTCGTAATCGAAGGATTTGAGAAACGCCTTTGCCCGGTCGGTTTCCGGGCTTGCAAAGAAGGCCTTCGGGTCGTCGGACTGCTCTACCACCGCGCCGTTTTCGATGAACAGGATGCGGTCGGCAATGGCCCGGGCAAAGTTCATCTCGTGGGTGACGATGACCATGGTGCTGCCCGCTTTGGCCAGAGACAAAACCACGTCCAGCACCTCCCGCACCATTTCCGGGTCGAGAGCCGCGGTGATCTCGTCCAGCAGCAGAATTTCCGGGTGCATACACATGGCCCGGACGATGGCCACCCGCTGCTTCTGTCCGCCGGACAGCTGCCGGGGATAGTCGTCCTTCCGGTCGGCAAGCCCCACCCGTTCCAGCAGCTCCAGCGCTTCTTTTTCTACCTCCGCCCGGGGGCGCTTCTGCACCTTCATGGGCGCGAGCAGGATGTTTTCCAGAATGGTCTTGTGGGGAAACAGCTCATAGCTCTGGAAGACCATGCCGATCTTCTGCCGCATTCGGGTGATGGATTTGCTTTCCCGGAGGACCGGCTCTCCGTCCAGCAGAATTTCGCCCCCCTGAATCGGCTCCAGGCCGTTCAGGCAGCGAAGCAGGGTGCTTTTTCCGCAGCCGGAGGGGCCGATGATGACGACTACCTCCCCCCTGTGGACGTCCAGGTCAAAATTCTCAAAAATCACGTGGTCCCCGAAGGTTTTCTTCAGATGCCGCACGCTTAACAGCACATTTTCCATAGTTACGACCACCTTTTCTCCAAATATCCCGCCAGGCGGCTGATGGGCCAGCAAATCAGAAAATACAGCAAAAATACCACCCCGAAGACCCCAAAGGCGGCGTTGGGGGAGGTGCGCCGGTTGGCCTCGATGATCTGCTGGGCGACCTTCAGCACCTCCACAATGCCAATCATCATGACGAGGCTGGTGGTTTTCACCATCCGGGTGATGAGGTTGATGGACAGCGGGATCAGCCGCCGGACGGTCTGGGGCAGAATCACCAGGGTGTACACCTGAATGGGCTTCATGCCCAGTGCCTGGGCGCTCTCCCACTGGATGACGGGGATGCTTTGCAGCGCACCCCGCACCAGATCGCCCATTTCCGCCGTCCCCCAGAAGCTGAACACGATGATGGCCGCCGCTTCCGCTTCCAGATTCCAGCCGAAGACCCGGGTGGTGCCGAAATACACCACAAACAGCAGCACCATCTGGGGCATGATCCGGATGATTTCCAGGTAGATCCGGAAAATAACCTTCAAAATCCGGCTTTTGGAGGTCATGAGCATTCCCATCCCGATGCCCAGCACGATGCTGATGGCGACGGAGATCAGGCTGATGCGCAGCGCTACCCACAATCCGCCCAGCAGCCGCAGGAGGTTCGTCCCCTTGAACAGAACGTCAATTCCCAAACTCTGCATAGCGCAGCCTCCTTTCCAGCCAGCTTCCCAGAATGGACACGGGAAGGAGCATAACCAGATAGAAAGCCACGAGCATAGTCAGGCATTCAATGGTCTTGGCGTACATGCCGATCAGGTCTTTCGCGGTAAACATCAAATCCATGAGACTGATGGTGGAAAACACGCTGGTCTCCTTGAGGAGGAAAATCAGATTTGCCAGCAATCCGGGGACACTGGAGGTCACCGCCTGAGGCAAAATCACATAGCCGAATACCTGCGCCGGGCGCAGTCCTAAGCTCTGGGCGCTTTCCGTCTGGATAATGGGAATGTTTTCCAGTCCGCTGCGGAAGGTCTCCGCCATGTACGCGCCGCCCAGCAGCCCCAGTCCCAGCTTGCCGCAGGTCTCCGCCGAAATGCGGACGCCGATTTTAGGCAGCGCGAAGTACAGGAAAAACAACTGCACCAGCAAAGGCGTATTGCGAAACAGCTCAATGTAGCCGCCGACAATCTGCCGCAGCACGGGAATTTTCCAATGCACCGCCACCGCGCAGGCAACGCCCAGCACCAGCGCCAGTGCCACGCCCTGCCAGCCGATGCGAAGCGTCAGCAGCAGCGCGTCCCAAAACCTCGGCAGGTAGGCTCTCATAACCTCAAAATCCATAAGCACCCTCCGGTTTTCAATTTATACGGAGTTTCTGTTATTTTCTATGATCGATCTTCCGCGCCGCCAGATTGCCCATGCCCTGTAACAGCTGCACGATGGCGACGATGAATACCAGCGTCACCAGCATGACCCCGGTGTCGTAGCGGTAGTAGCCGTAGCGGATGGCGATGTCCCCCAGTCCGCCGCCGCCGATGACGCCCGCCATGGCGGAGTAGCCCAGCACCGTGCCGAGAACGATGGTGCCGCCCACCAGCAAGGAGGTTCTGGCTTCCCCGATGAGCACCTTCCGGACGATGGTGCCGGTTTTCGCGCCCATGCTCAGCGCCGCTTCAATGACCCCGGCGGGAACCTCTTTCAGAGAGGACTCCACCATTCTGCCGACCAACGGCGCCGCGGCCAGCGTCAGAGGAACAATGGTGGCGGTGGAGCCGTAGCTTTTCCCCACAAGCAGCTTGGTCAGGGGCATGACCGCAATCAGCAGAATCAGGAAGGGGACGCTCCGGGTGACGTTGATGATGATATCCAGCACCCGGTAAACTGCCCGATTGGGGGTAATGCCGTTTTCGTCCGTCAGCGTCAGGGCGATGCCCAGGGGCAGGCCGATGACGTAGCCGAAAAAGGTGGAGACGAGGGTCATGTAGCAGGTGTCCCAAATGCCCTGGGCCATCATTTCGATCATCGCTTTATCCAGCATAGCTTTCTTCCTCCTCGTCTTCGATCAGCAGCAGCCGCTTGGCCGCCCGGGACGCGGGATGGGCAAAGATGTCGGCAACGCTGCCCTCCTCCTGCACCAGTCCGCCGTCCAGCACCGCCACCCGGGTGCAGACCTGCTGAATCACCCGCATTTCGTGAGTGATGACCACGATGGTGATGCCAAACGTATCCCGGATGCTTTTCAGCAGCCTCAGAATGGTCTGGGTGGTCTCCGGGTCAAGGGCGCTGGTGGCCTCGTCACACAATATGACCTCCGGCTCGTTGGCAAGCACCCGGGCGATGGCCACCCGCTGCTTCTGCCCGCCGGAAAGCTGGGCGGGATAGGCGTTTGCCTTGTCCGCCAGCCCCACTTTTTCCAGCAGCTCCAGCGCCTTTTCCCGCCGCTCTTTTCTGGGAATCCCCCGGATCTCCAGGGGGAAGCAGACGTTTTCCAGCACCGTCTGCTGCTCCAGCAGATTAAAATGCTGGAAGATCATGCCAATCTTCTGCCGGCGCAGGCGAAGCTGCTCTTTGCTCAGCTTCAGCAGACTTTCCCCGTTCAGCAGGACGTCCCCGCTGTCGGGGCGTTCCAGCAGATTCATACATCGTACCAGCGTACTCTTGCCCGCGCCGGACAGGCCGATCACGCCGAAAATTTCCCCCTTGCCGATGGAGAGGGACACACCCTTCAACGCCTCCACGCTGCCGTTTTTCGCCGTGAAGGTCTTACACAGATTATGAACTTCCAGATAGGTTTGCGCCATGTCGTCACCCCATATTCAAGATAGCACAGCAGGGCAGCCGCATTCTGCGGCTGCCCGCTTATTTGTCAGTCCTCGAAGGGAATCACCGCACCGTCATAGGTGTCGTTGATAAACTGCTTAATCTCGTCGGACTTGAGAACCTTGACCAGCGCCTGAACGCCCTCGTTATTCTCGTTGCCCACCTTCACCACCAGAACGTTTGCATAGGTCTTGGCGGCGGCGGATGCGCTGGTTTCGTAGGCCACGGCGTCATGAGCGACGGAGAAGCCCGCCTGCAGCGCGTAGTTGCCGTTGAGCACCACAAAGGCCACCTCGTCCTTGACCCGGGAAACCTGGGCGGCTTCCAGCTCCTGAATCTTCACGTTGTGGGGATTCTCCACAATGTCCTTGACGGTGGCGGCAAGACCCGCACCGTCGGCCAGCTTGATCACGCCGTTGTCCTGAAGCAGAAGCAGAGCGCGGGCTTCGTTGGTGGTATCGTTGGGGACCGCAATCACGTCGCCGTCGGTCAGATCGCTCAGCGCGGTCTTGGTGCCCGGATAGATGCCGAAGGGCTCATAGTGGATGGCGGCCACGGCAACCAGGTCGGTGCCCTTCTTCTCATTGAAGTCGTCCAGATAGGGGGTGTGCTGGAAGTAGTTGGCGTCAATTTCGCCGCTGTCCACCACCAGATTGGGCTGTACGTAGTCCTCAAACTCGGTGACCTCCAGCGTCCAGCCTTCCTTGGCAAGAATTTTTGCGGCTTCGGCCAGGATTTCCGCGTGGGGCGTGGGAGAGGCGGCCACGGTGATGGTGCCCTTTTCCTCTACGGTTTCCGCAACCTCGGCACCGGCGGCTGCGCCGCCCTCAACCACCAGGGTGTCCTCGTAGTCCTTACCGTAGGTGTCCAGCAGGGTTGCCTCGTAGTCGGCGTGGAAGAAGTTTTCCTTGCCCAGGGTCTTGATCTCGTCGTTCAGCCAGTTCAGCAGGGTGGTGTTGCCCTTGGTGACGGCGGGGGCGATGGTGTCCGCGCTGCCCAGGGAGGGGATGCCCACCACATAGCCGGGATTCTCAATGGAGAAGGCGATGACTTCGGTGTTGTCGTTGGCCCAGTCCACGCCGTTGCCGTTTTCAAAGGCGGTCTTGGCTTCGGCGTAGGCGTCGTACTTCTGCAGCTTGATCTCGGGGTTGTTCTTTTCCAGATAGGTCTCGGCGGTGGTGCCGGAGATCACGATGACCTCATCGTCAGCGCCGATCTCGTCCAGGGACGTGATCACCGCGTCCTCGGGGGAAACGACGCCCAGCGCCACGTTCATATAAGGAAGGGCGAAGTCCACTTCCTGCGCCCGCTCGGGGGTAACGGTGAAGTTGGCGAGGATGATGTCCACCTTGCCGGTCTGCAAATACTCAATGCGGTTGGCGGCCTCGGTGGAGACGTAGTTGATCTTTACGCCCAGATCCTGCCCGATGCGGTTGGCGAAGTATACGTCATAGCCCTGGTACTCGCCGTTCTCGTCCACGTAGCCGAAGGGGCTCTTGTCGGAGAATACGCCAATGTTGATGGTGCCGCTGGACTTGATCTCCTCCAACCTACGGAAGGTACCCTTGTCTGCGGAGGCGTCAGGTTCGGCCGTCTTTGCGCCGCAGCCGGCAAGCAGAGAGGCGGCGACGGTCAGGCTCAGGAAAACGGCTCCGATTTTCTTAATCAGGTTTTTCATAAAAAAGTCCTCTCTTTTCGTTAAAATCAATAAAATCAGGGAATCCAAGCACAAAAAAATGCCGGGGCTTCTGGTAGCTCCCGGGCAAATGGCGTTATGATATCCCTTCAGAAAAATCATGTTTCAGGTGCAGAAAAGCGTATACGAATGCACCCCGCCATACGGATATGCCCGGGAGATACGCATTCGACAACAAGACTGTGCAGCATAAGAATTGACTTCAAACATTGCAATCCGCTCCTTTCGTTTCGCTGCTCAGATTCGATGGCTAGATAATACACCCACTTCCCTATCTTGTCAATAGGTTTTGAAAAAATATTTTCCTATTTTTCTGATAGGAAATATAGGCTTATCGAATTGTTGGATAAAAACCCGCCCCACGGAATGGAACTGTGAAGTGTACCCCATGTCAAGGACATTTTAATTCTGAGGGGTAGAAAAATTTACG
>ERZ839767.640-NODE-640-length-59901-cov-5.982605_pt1 | contig 59901 bp, 55 predicted proteins | sample MGYA00519879_ERZ839767 | MGnify/ENA primary metagenome ERZ839767 (study PRJEB31850, sample SAMEA3708852) | human gut metagenome | biome: human gut; feature: human-associated habitat; material: faeces | place: China | collected 2014 ... | reverse complement strand
CCTGCCGGGATTTTTGTGGTGTGAAGCCATAAGAATCCCGGCTTTTTTCATTTTCAAAAAGGGCGCTGGCTTCCAGCTCCTGTTTCTCTGCCGTTCTTCCTTATGCGGGAAGGACGGCTTTTTTCGTTTTCGGAGTAAATTACCTGCGTCTGAAAAAAGGGCGCCGGAGAATATGGAGGTTAAAAGTGAAAAATCAAATGAGTTCCAAACCTATGAGAACCGTCCCGGAATACCGTGACCATACCGGCCCTCCCGGTTTTGCAGAGAAACCCATCTGTAGGGCATCCCCACTGTGCGAGGGGTGCCCTTTTCCCAGCCATGGATTTTTGTGCCAGGGCGGTGACGAGGAATGTATGCGCACGCGATTGATGAAATTATCTGAAAAGGAGAAAACGAAATGAATATGCCATTTCCCAGCCGTGAGCAGGTGGAGTCTATCCGAAAGAATTATCCACCCGGCACACGCGTTATGCTGAACAACATGGATGACCCATACTCTCCAGTGGAATCTGGAACCCGTGGTACTGTGCGGTACGTGGACGATTGTGGTCAGCTCGGCGTTGTCTGGGACAATGGGCGCAGCCTGTCGCTGGTTCCCGGCGTGGACAGCTATCGCAGGCTGACCCAGCAGGAGATCGCCCAGGAACAGGGGATGGAGGAGATGAAGCTGTGAGTATACGGACAATCTCGACGGGGCAGCTCCGCTGTATGGGAGATCAGGAAGGCCTGATTCTTCAAGGCTGCGGCGGCGACCCACAGGAATGGGTGGATGGCATCAATGAGATTCTCGCTCAGGAAGGCATTCTCAAAAAGGGCGCTGGCTTCGAAGAAGCCTATACCTTCCGGCATGACGGGCTGACCTGTATGCTGTTCCCCTTCAAAGAGGATATGGAACTGGATGTGGGAAGGCTTGCCGCATGGCGTTTGGCATCCTATTCCACCTTCGGCGGAACATGGTTGTCTGACTATGTACCTAACCGACTGGGCGGTTTTATTCAGGAACAGAAAACCGCTCCCGAGCGCATCAAGCCAGACTGCCCACTCATAGGTGAGGACGGGAACATATTCCGTATTATGGGAATTGCCTCAGAGGCACTCCGGGAGAATGGAATGCAGGAACAGGCGGAGGAAATGTGCAGCAGGATCTTTCAATGCCAGAGCTATGATTCCGCCCTGAGCATTATTGGGGATTATGTGAATATCACAGCCAAAGAGCAGGCTGAAGAACTGTCCATGGAAATGAATTAAGGCCGTTATGGAATCCGAGAGGAAACCATAACGGCTTTTTTGCGTTCTGCAGAGGATACTTGACTTTTCCTAAAATCATGCTATCGAAGTTCGATGCTTCAAAACCATGAAGGGGGTGATGAATATGAAAGACCAACGCAAATTTAAGGACAGGTATCCTGAATACAGGAAGAAAAGCAAACTTAACGGCCGATACAGCAGCCTGACCGCGGGCACTGTACCGGCCGTTTCTATTATGAATGGAGCGTGAGATGACCTATCAGAACACCCATAACCCGCATTGGAAACAAGACAAACCTGCTGCCGATTATCCTGTCCGTGTTCCCAAGGAAATTCGGACGCTATATTGAAATCTTCGGCGGAAGCGGCGCTGTACTGCTGGGGAAGGAACCCAGCAAATTTGAGGTTTACAACGACATAGAGGGGGAACTGGTGAATTTCTTCCGGGTAGTGAAGAACCGTCCAGCAGAGCTGCTATTGGAGTTGGATCTGCTGCCCCTGAATTCAAGGGAGGAGTTTGCCAGCTGGCTCCACTTCCATGACGGCGGCAATGAACCCACCATCCATTTGCCGGATCAGCTGGAGATCATTGACAGAACGACACCAGCCTCTCTGACGGAAGAAGCAGAGAAGCTGAAAACATCCCTCCGGAAGCGCTCGGACTACCGGGATGTCCGGCAGGCGGCTGCTTACCTGATGCGTGTGCGCAACAGCTATTCCAGTTCCGGACGGAGCTTCGCCTGTCAGCCCTTCAATGTGCGTACTCTTTTTGCGCAGATTTGGGAGATGTCCCGGCGGTTGGAAAACGTCATCATCGAGCAGCAGAGCTTTGAGGTGCTAATCCCTCACTACGACCGGGAGGACAGTTTCTTCTACGGCGACCCGCCATATTATGACAGCGAATATGTCTATGACGCGGAGTTTGGCTGGGATCACCATGTGCTGCTCCGGGACACGCTGGCAAAATGCAAGGGCAAGTGGCTGGTTTCCCAGGTGGACTGCAAGGAGATCCGGTATCTGTTCAGGGACTATCAGATCCTGGACTTCAAGCGCATCCACCCCATGGTGCAGAAGTATGCCCCCGATAAGCAGTTTGGGGAGCTGCTCATCGGCAACTATGATCTTCTGGAACGGGAGCGGGAGGTTCCCCTACAGATGTCCCTGAATGAACTGCTGGGAGAGACCATCCCGGTAGAACAAATTTTGAAGGAGCGGATTATACCATGCAAAAACCGAACAATGAATTCGTAGAGACTATCCTTATGGCCATCCCGGCGGACATGCTGGAGGAAGTGGGGATTGGACCCTGTTCCACTGTCCAGATGCATGTATCCCGGGGACGTATCATCATTCAGGCGGTGGACGAGGAGGCATGCGGTGGCAGCCGGTACTGTCCCTGTGACTGCTGTGAGGGGTGCCGGGGATGAAAATGTTCAGGATCATCGGCAGAGAAGGCAGGATCACCATTCCCTGGGCAATCCGACAGAAGGCTGGCTTTCAGCCGGATGATGTGGTGTCCTTCCAACTCATGGAGGATGACAGTGTGCTGGTGCGGCGGGAGAGTGCCTGCGGGAAAGAGAAGAACCCCGGCGCTGGACGGGATGCTGCCATTACGGCATTTCTGGACAGTCTGGATGAAAAGCAGCGTTACAGCGCGCTGGTGCATCTTTCTGTCCTCTGGGCGCAGAGCCATGATAACCCTAAGAGGGGGGAGCTTGAATGAACCAATATCGGGTCGTGTATGTGGAGCCGGGAAAGCCTGCTGTGGAGAAGAAGATCGGCACGAAGCTGGAAGACCTGCAGGCGGAAGTTACTGGGTCTGTGATACTTCCGTGAAAACGGTCACGGTCACAGCCAATGGTACGGCGACGGTGACTTTTTCCAATACGCACAAGGGCAGGGGGAAGATCATCAAGACCATGCCGGATGGCGGCAGCACTGCTGGTTGGAAATTTGAAGTCTATGACAGCAATCATAAGCTGGTGGGAGTCTTCACTACCGGGGAAGATGGTACTGTTTTTACCGACCATCTTCTTCCCGGAACCTACACAGTCAAGGAAATCATCCCGGAGGACAGCCCCTACACCTGTGACGCGCCCAACCCCCAAACCGTAACGATCTCGGCAGGCCAGACGGCGGAGGTGACCTTCACCAACCGCATGAAGCCCGGAGAGATCCGGATTCAGAAGACGGATACCCACGGGGAGCCGCTTGCCGGGGCGGAGTTTCTGCTGGAATGGTCAAGGGACGGCCGGCAGTGGCAGAAGGTGACCTATACGGATTCTCCGGATGTCACGGAGGGAACCTGCGCAACGGAAGGACTTACGGACGGAAAGCTCACCAGCGGAGCGGACGGTGAGGTGCGGTTCACCGGGCTGTATTCCGGCAGCCTCTACCGGGTGACGGAAACGAAAGCGCCCAAGGGGTATCAGCTCCTGGCGGAACCTGTCTATGAGGGGAGCATCCGGAAGGATGACGGAAATTTTACCCGGCTGACCGTGGTGAATGCTCCCGTATTTGAGCTGCCCATGACCGGCTCTACAGGCTATACCGCTATGACTGCCATACAGGTCGGAACTGGCGTCGCTCTGCTTCTCATCCTGATCCGCATGGCAAAGAAGCGGAAATAGTTCTATGAACCCGCCCTATAGAGCAAGGGACAGGCCGCCGCCTGTGGATATGCCATGGCAAAAATTTACTTATATTATGAAAGGAAATGCTTCTAATGAAAAAGTTTACCAAAGTGATCGCCCTGATTCTCTCCCTGACGCTGCTTCTTTGCTTCCCCACCGGCGTTTCCGCCGCTGAGCCGGAAGGTACCGGCGCCGATACCGCCGCCAAAGGCTCCCTGACCTTCTACAAGGTAGATCTGACCAACGCCGAGAAGGACGGCGCGTGGGATTCCAGCTACGTGTCTACCGGCGTCTACGACCAGATCGTGAATGATACCCTCACCAGCTATGCCCTGAAGGATGTGGAGTTTACTTATCTCCGGGTCGCGGATGTTGTTCAGGTTACGGAATCCACGGCGGACGGCGCGGACTCTGACCATGTGGAGACCCTCTACGGCATCAGCAAGACCGCGGGAGCAGACCTCCTGAACGCACTGGGACTGGGAAACGGCGCCAAGCGTTATGAGAAGGCGGATGGTTCCGACCAGCTGGACGATTCCAATTACTACTATCAGTCCGATGTCCTTATCTCTGCCCTGAGTACCGCGCTGAAAGCCAATGCCACCACTGTGAAGAACGCTCTGGAAGCCTACGTCACTGAGAGCGGCACTGCCATGCCCCTGACCGATACTTACGGCAAAACCAAAGCTGAAAATCTGGAGCTGGGACTGTATCTCGTGGTGGAAACCAGAGTGCCGGAAATGGTCACCAGTACCTGCAACCCCTTCTTCATCTGCCTGCCCATGACGTCCAGCGGCGGCAGCTGGATTTATGATGTGACTGTGTACCCCAAGAACCTGACCGGTAATCCGACGCTGGACAAGACCCTGCGGGAGAGCAAGGACGATACCGGCAATCACAAAGGCACCAACGACATCGATGACGGCTACGCAGAAACCGGTACGGCTTCTGACGGGGACAGCGTTGACTACCAGATCATCAGCACACTGCCAAGCATTACCTCCGCCTCTACCTATCTGACCAGCTACACTTTCGCCGACACCCTAAGCAGGGGCATCACCTACAACAAACACGATGTGGTGCTGGAATTCTTTACGGATGCGGCCTGCACCGATCCCGTTGCCAAATGGGCGGAAACGGACGGAAAGTTCACCGTCACCTACAGTTCCACGGATACCGGCGAGTCCGGAATGACCATTGAGATGACGGCGGACGGCCTGAAGGAAATGAACACGGCGGTGTATTCCGACGCATCCATGGTCAACTCCGGCTATTCGGATTGCACCCTGCGGATCACCTATGCCGCGACCGTGAACAGCAGCGCCGATGTGGTCTACGGCGACAATGGCAACCCCAACGAGGTGGTGCTGACCTGGAAACGCACCTCCCAGAATTCCTATGATACCCTGAAGGATGACGCCAGGGTCTTCACCTATGGCCTGGAACTGACGAAGCTGTTCTCCGACGGCAAGGGGGATTTCTCCAAGGTACAGTTCATCATGCAGAATAAGACTGACGGCTATTATGTGAAGGCCAGACTGGATGAAGCCACCGGCGTTTACTACGTCACAGATCATGTCGCGGACAAGAAGGACGCTACCCGGCTTGTTCCGACTGCCAAGGATGGAAAAGGAAAGATTCTTGTCAAGGGTCTGGAGGATGACGAATATACCGTCACCGAAATCAAGACGGCGGACGGCTATACCCTGCTGAAAAAGGGAATTTCTGTGGTAATTTCCCGGAAGGACGCATCCACCTCTGCCACCGTGGATGGGAAACAGGCCGCGATGCTGGCGGACAATGGAAGCGCCAATGCTCTTGTGCCTCTCAGCGTAGTGAACACCAGCGGCTTTGATCTCCCGGCCACCGGCGACCGGGGTGTGTGGATGTATGGTCTGGCCGGTATCCTGCTCATGACCGCCTCCGCTGCCTGCATCATCATTGCCCGGAAGAGATTCAAGTAACCGGAAGAAATTCAAGTAAATTGTACTGCCCCGGAAAACCCTTCCGGGGCAGTGCCGCGTCAGGAGGGGAGAACATGAAGCGGGGACATTGGCAGATACTTCTGGCGGCCGCGCTGTTTCTGCTGGCATTGGGGCTGACGCTGTACCCCGTTGTCAGCAACTGGTATATCGGGCGGCACCAATCCCGGATACAGACCGAATACCGGGAAGTGCTGGAACAGACGGATTCCGCAGAAATAGAAAGCATCCGGGAAAGTGCAGCGGCGTACAACAAAACCATCACCCCCGGAGCGGCGGAGGAAGCCTACTCGCAGAAATCCATTCGACTTGCTGTTGAGGATTATGTTAACCAAGTGGATGTAAGTGGAAGCGGGATAATGGGGTATGTGGAAATACCGAAAATCGGCGTGGACCTTCCCATCTACCATGGAACAGGCGCGGATTCTCTGGACAGGGGAACGGGACACCTGCTGGGTTCCTCTTTGCCGGTGGGCGGAGAGAGCACCCATACCATCATCACCGGTCACAGCGGGATGGCTTCTCAGAAGATGTTCACGGATCTGGAACAGCTGCGGGAGGGGGATATTTTCTATCTGCATGTTCTGGATGAAACCCTTGCCTATGAAGTGAGGGCGATTCATACGGTTCTGCCCCATGATACCACCTATCTGGGAATTGAACCCGGTGAGGATCTGTGTACGCTGGTGACCTGTACGCCTACCGGCGTAAATACCCACCGCCTGCTGGTACAGGGAAGCCGCATCCCGTATGTCCCGACGGAAGAAACAGAGGCTTCTACTGTTCCGCATGAGGAAAATACGGATTCCAACTGGGAGAAACAGTATTGGCTTGGTGTTCGTTTGGGGCTGGCGGCGATGGTTTTCCTGACGCTGGTGGCAGGCGCGGTGCTGTATATCCGGAGAAACAGAGGAAGGGCAGTCCATAGGAAAGGAGGGCGCTATGTCAGAAAGTAAGGGAAAGATCCTTTTTGTGATTTTGGCAATTTTGCTTCTGCTGTTCGGCGGCGGAACGATGCTTTATCCGTCTCTCAACGGATTATGGGTTGAGCGCACCATGCACAGGGATTCAGAGGACTTCCTGCTTCTGTTGGAGGAAGACGCAGAGCGAACAGCGGAGGAGAACTCCCACGTCATTCCGGGGGATCCGGGTACTCGCGAGACCGCGGAACCACAGATGCCCTTGGAGCACACCCAACTCTGGCTGGATATGAAAGCCTACAACGAAGCCATCTTCCGGGAGGGGCAGAAAGGGCTGTCCGATCCTTCTGCTTATGAAGACGCCTGTTTCCGGCTTTCCGACTATGGTCTGAACAGCGAAGTGTTTGGTGTTCTCTCCATTCCAAAGCTGAATTTGCAAATGCCAATCTATATGGGGGCCACAAAAGAAAATATGGCAGCCGGTGCGGCGGTCATGGGGCAGACCAGTCTGCCCATAGGCGGCAGCGATACCAACTGTGTCCTTGCCGGACATCGGGGGTGGAACGGTGCGGCATATTTTCTGTACATCAACCAGCTGGAACCGGGAGATACCGTCACCGTCACAAATCTCTGGGAGACGCTGAATTACAAAGTATCAGAAGTGAGGGTTATATCTCCCAATGACGTGGAGGCCATCCTCATCCAGCCGGGGCATGAATTATTAACCCTGCTCACCTGCCACCCGCCTGCTTCCGGAGGAAAGCAGCGGTATCTGGTGTTTTGTGAAAGAACCTATCTGTAAATTTATGACATAAGGGACTTCGCATCTGCTCGTTACCGAGCAGAAACCTTAAATACTGGTTTATGGTCGTAACGAATTGGGGTGAAGCGCCCTGCGCTTCGAAATGGAGGTTTCATGAAGAAGAAAAGAATTGTAAGACTGTTCACCATGGCAGGTGTCATGATGCTGCTTGTGGCACTTATGGCGATGCCTGCCTATGCTGCCGGCGGCAATGTGTCCGGGGCCATCGAGGGTACATGGTCTGCTGCCCAGGGTCAGATCAAGGACATCGTCAACAATGTGGTGTTCCCGGTGATCGACATGATCCTGGCGGTTCTGCTGTTCGTTAAGATCGCGACGGCGTATATGGACTACCGGAAACACGGGCAGTTCGAGTTCACCGCGCCGGCGATTCTGTTTGCCTGTCTGCTGTTCTCCCTGACCGCCCCCAGCTACATCTGGAATATCCTGTAAGGATGGCCGTGTATCTCGTTTTGGGAAAGGGGGTGGTGACCCATCTTTGATTGGTTAGGCGATATCCTGGCGGGTCTGGGAGATGCCCTGGGCGGCGCTTTCGAGAACATTGGCGAGGATATCGTAAACTCCGTCTGGAACGCTCTGGTTCAGTGGCTGTATGAAGCCTTTTATACCGCCATTGGAGACCTGTTCGCGGACATCAACAATCTGGGCGTGGAGATCTTTGATCTCAGCTGGGTGCAGGCGATGGTCAATCTGTTTACAATGCTGGGCTGGTCGCTGTTTGTGGTAGGCGTGGTGGTGGTCGTCTTTGAGGTGGCCATTGAGAGCCAGAGCGGACGGGTCAACGTGAAGGGCACCGCACTGAATGTGCTGAAGGGCTTCTTCGCGGCAAGTCTGGTGGGGGTTCTTCCCGTGCAGCTGTACAAAACCTGCTGCCATTTACAGGGAATCTTCACCGCTGACCTGGCGGGGATTTTCGCGGGGGAACAAAGCAGCACCATAGGAGCCTTCGCCGGGCAGATCTTGAGCCTTGCCTTTGATCCCAACGCTGCGGTACAGGTCGGTCTGAAGCTCATATTCTTTCTGCTGGCCTTTGCCTACTGCGTGATCAAGATATTCTTCGCCAACATCAAGCGGGGCGGCATTCTCCTGGTGCAGATTGCTGTTGGCAGCCTGTACCTGTTCAGTGTGCCGAGAGGATATACAGATGGATTTTACCAGTGGTGCAAGCAAGTCGCTGCCATCTGCCTGACTGCCTTTTTGCAGACTACATTGCTGTTCCTTGGGATGATGACCTTTCAGGACAATATGCTGTTAGGCATCGGCATCATGCTGGCGGCAGGGGAGGTGCCCCGGGTCGCGCAGCAGTTCGGTTTGGACAGCTCCGTTAAAGTGAATATGAGCAGCGTGATTTACTCTACCAACTCGGCGGTAAATCTGGCTCGGAACATCATGAAACCGGCAGCGGCGTAGGAGGGAAGTATGAAAACCTATCTGTATCCGCAGAACCTCAAGGCCAGAGCAAACCTGTGGCTTTGGAGCCTGCGGGATTTTGTAATTCTGTGCGCTGCCGTGCTGGTCAGCGCCGTGATTTTTCTGAACTCCGGCATTGCACTGCCCGCAGCCCTGGCGCTTTGCTTCGGTTTCCTGACCATCCGGAAGGACGATATCACGGTGGTGGATTTTCTGGGCTATGCCGCCCGGTTCTTCCTTACAAGCCAGCAATACTACGAATGGAGGGAGCCATGAAAAAGGAAAATAAGAAAAAGAAACAGAAGAAGGGAAGCCGGGGCAAAAAGAACTCGGTTCAGGAGCTGCTGGGTATTCAGCACTTTACCAAGTACGGTCTCATGACTGAGCACGGGGAGCTGGTGTTCTTTCAGATCGCACCCACCAATATTTCGGTGCTGTCCTACGACAATATCGAGCGGAAAATCAGCCATCTGCAGGGGCTGATTTCCATGCATCCGGATCTGGAAATCGTGTGTACGGATTCCTGCGAGTGCTTTGACGGCAACCGGGAATACCTGCGCCGCCGGGCATTGGAAGAATCCAACCCGCAAGTCCGTTCCATTCTGGAGCAGGACAGGGAGATGCTCTCCCAGATGCAGTCGGAGATGTCCAACGCACGGCAGTTTTATCTCGTGATGCGCTTCCGGAATCTGAAACCGGAAATGGTGTTCACTTCCATCAACGAGGCCCGGAAGCGGATGGCGGAAAAGGGCTTTGAGGCCCACCGCCTGACCAAGCCGGAGCTGAAGCGGTTCCTTGCCATCTATCTGGAAGCCTCCATGGATGGGGACAAGCTGCCGGACGTAGACGGAGGCCAGTATTTTGGGGAGGTACCGAAGAATGGGAAAAAGGGGGTGCGTAGCGTTGGGTAAGCTGTTCGGAAAAAAGAAGAGGGGAGTGGAGGTACAGGCAAGGGTGGAAACTAAGAGTTTCTTCGACTGCATTGCTCCCACAACTATTAAATTCTATGCCAACTATTTCCTTGTGGGCGACACCTACCGCTGTGTCTGGGTGATCCGGGAATACCCGCCCAGTACGGAGGAGCAGGCCATCCTGGCGCATCTGGCGGATCATTCCGGGGTGACGCTGCGGATCTATAACCGGCTGGTGGAAGCCTATGAGCAGCGGCAGATCGCCAATAACGCTACCCGAAAAAACCGTCTGAAGCTGGGGGACACGGATATCAACGAATCCGTCCAGGCGGAGCAGAATCTGTTGGATGTTCAGCAGCTTCTTGTGACCTTGAGCCGGGAGAAGCAGCCCCTGATCCACTGTGCTGTGTTCCTGGAGCTGAAGACCAAGAGCATGAGCGCGCTGGAAAGCCTGCAATCTGATATCAGCATGGAGCTGACCCGCTCCAAGATCACGGCGGACCGGCTGACCCTGCGGCAGAAGGAAGGGTTTCTTTCCGCCATGCCCTTTGGCTGGAACCGCTTCGGCAGTCAGTTCGAGCGTGTGCTGCCTGCCAGCGCGGTGGGAAATATGTTCCCCTTCAACTTCTCCGGTAAGACCGATCCCAAGGGCTTCTATATCGGGCGGGACAAGTACGGCACCAACATTCTGGTAGACCTGGACCGTCGGGGGGATGACAAAACCAACAGCAATGTCCTGATCCTGGGCAACTCCGGCCAAGGCAAGTCCTACCTGATGAAGCTGCTGCTGACCAATCTCCGGGAGTCCGGGAAACGGGTGCTGGTCATGGACGCGGAGGGTGAGTATGGGGAGCTGGCGGTTCATAACGGCGGCTGCTGTCTGGACTTTCTGGACGGGCAGTACATGATCAATATTCTGGAACCAAAGGTCTGGGCCAGCGAGCCGGTGGAAGACCCGGATGCCCCGGAAGCCTTCCGCAGAAGCGGACGGATCAGTCAGCATATCGCGTTCCTGAAAGACTGGTTCCGCAGTTATAAGGACTTTACCGACGCGGAAGTGGATACCATTGAGATCATGCTGTCCCAGCTTTATAAGAATTTTGGACTGACGGAGAAAATCGATTTTACCGAATTACATCCGGAGGATTACCCCATTTTGTCCGACCTGTATGAGTTGTGTATTCAGGAATACCATTGCTATGATCCGAAACGGAAGCCCCTCTACACCGAGGAGACCCTGCGTAATATCTGCCTTGGCCTCAATTCTGTTTGCGTAGGCTCTGAAAGCCGGTTCTTCAACGGCCACACCAATATTCAGGACAATATGTTCCTGGTGTTCGGCGTTAAAGGCGTTATGGATCTGAATAAGAAGCTGCGCTGCGCCATTGAGTTCAACATCCTCTCTTACATGACCCACCAGCTTCTGAGTGTGGGCAACTGTGTGGCCGCGCTGGACGAACTGTATCTGTTCCTGGACAGCCCGGTGACCATTGAGTACATCCGCAACAATATGAAGCGGGTACGGAAAAAGGATTCCTCCATGGTGCTGGCCTCCCAGAACATCGAGGATTTTCTGATCCCCAACATCCGGGAGATGACCAAGCCTCTGTTCTCCATCCCCACCCACCAGTTCCTGTTCAATCCGGGGCAGATCAACCCCAGGGACTATATGGATGCCCTGCAGGTGGAGCAGGCGGAGTATGATCTGATCCACAGCTGTGAGCGGGGACATAACCTGTACCGCTGCGGCAATGAGCGGTATCTGCTGCAGGTGATCGCCCCGGAGCATAAGGTTAACCTGTTCGGAAACGCGGGAGGACGGTAAATGGGGATCACAGTTGGCGCGGCTATGAAAAAGGTCGCCGCAATCCTCCTCTCCGATCCCAAGACGCTGAAAAAGGTGCTGTTCGCCATCTTGGTTGTGCTGGTAGCGTTGCTTTTACCCATGGTCATGGTGGTATGCCTGTTCAGCGGTAAATTTCGGGTGGACACGGAGGATTTACAGAGGCATGTGGAAGCAAATCTGACTGCGGCGGATGTTCAGCCTCTGCGGAGCGTGGAAGATACCATGGCAGAAATTGAATTCGCCATGATTGACGCGGAACTGAGCAGCGAAGTGGGTGCAGCTCAGGCGCTGTACATAATGGCGCTGTATGATTATTCCAGCCAGCCGGGATTTGTGTCCCGGCTGGTTTCCTGTTTCGGGGCAGAACAGGCGGACGACCAGCTTGTTGCCAATGTCAATGCAGCCTTTGGCACAGACATCGTCGTTCAGGACTTTACCAACGTCATGCGCAATGTCCGTTCCCGGAGAATTGATACCACGAAGTATGTGGACTGTGGCACGAAGAACAATCTGGATCTGGTGCAGTGGGCCATCTCTGCCTACCAATCCCGCTGGGGCTATGTCATGGGTACCTTCGGACAGGTGTTGACCGTTGACCTGCTGGAAGCGAAGCTCCAACAGCTGCCGGATGCCATTGGTCCCTATGAGGATTACATTCGGACAAATTACCTGGGTGTCCGGACTGCCGACTGTATTGGGCTCATCAAGGGTTACAGCTGGCATGACCCCGAAAGCGGGAATATCAACTACGGCAGTAACGGAATGCCGGATGTCAGCGCTGACCAGATCTATGCCCAGGCAGCGGAAAAGGGCAGCATGGCTACCATGCCGGAGATTCCCGGCATCCTGGTTCACGCCCCGGGGCATATCGGCATCTACATTGGAAACGGCTATGCCATTGAAGCCATGGGAACCCGGTACGGTGTTGTTAAGACAGCGGTAGCCAGCCGGAACTGGACAGGCTGGTGCAAGAATCCCTACATCAACTACATCGAGGAAACGGAGGAGGCGGAGGGGGTATGAAAATCAATGCGACATTTCAGGGAAAGCAGCTGGCCATGGAGGAAGAACCCTGCGAGGTCCGCAAGGTCATCTCCCTGCCGGACAAGGAGTACGCCTTTTTCAAAAAGCACCTCATGTATGAATATGATTTCCTCCGCAAGAACAAAGACCAGATGGGCTTTCACAACGGCATCCGACAGTGTGTTCTGGTCCTGGGAGAATCCTCCGAGGATGGTGTGCTGGTGGACAGCAGCGGATATGGCTATGCCCGGTACACCGCGCCCTTTCTGGGAGCCAGAAGTTACATGACCCTGCGGGAGCAGAACCTGCAGACAAACGGGGAACCTAAAACCCTGACAGCGGATGACCTTGTGATCCTCCATGCCAAGCACACCCTGTGGGTCTATGGGGTGGGCGGAGAGCAGGCGGATTTCTCCCGCTGCCGAATCGCGGGGCTGAACCTTGGGGATATGCAATTTAATGGGGCGCTCTTTCGAAATGCGGTTCTGGAGGATGTGGATTTCGGCAATGCCGGGGCCTGCGGCGCAGAGTTCACCGGGGCGCGGCTTGTCCATTGCAGGATGGATGGCCTCGCGGCAGAGGAATGTGATTTCCACGGCGCTGTGTTTGAAAACTGCACGCTGGCCAAAGCCCATCTTGCCCACAGCAACCTGACCGGAGCAACGATGAAGGACTGTATCCTCTGCGGCACGGATTTGAGAAACTGCTGTGTGGAAAACCTCAGTCTGGAAGATACCGAGTTGGAGGATGCGTATACCCAGGGAATCGCGGAAAAGGAACAGGACTGGGAGCGGAGCTGCGGCCCCTGCATGACAATGGGATGATTTATTGCTTATGCTTTGGTTCCCGGATGCTGCTTTGTTGCTTTCTGTGAATAGCTATTTCCGTTTTCCTGCGGTATGCTTGGCTTACAAATCAGGAAAGGAGTAAGACTCATGGAAGCAACCCGTAACCTCTGCGCCCAGATTCCCATTTCCCTCCACGACCGTGCCCGGCAGGAGCGGGAAGCTCTGGGGCAGTCCCTCAGCGAGTATGTCAGCCAAATTCTCAAAGAACATTTTGAAGGAGGAAAAGGAACTATGGCAGCAACCAAAACCCTTGCGTTCCAGATTCCCGAGGAGCTGGATCTGAGGATCAAGAACTATCTGGCAGCGGAAAAAGAGCGCACCGGAAAGAAGGTCAGCCAGCGGGAGTTCATCGTCGGCCTTATCGAGCAGGCGCTGGATGCCTATGAAGCGGCGGACACCCCCGCTGAGTAATCGAGCATCACACAGGCCGTCGGGAAAACCATCCCGGCGGCACTATTTTTTTTGGAGGTCAATATGAAAAAGTGCATTATGGTCGGATATGAGGAAGAAAAGCTGCTGGCGCTGCGGATGTACGCGGAGCAGAAGGGCGTTTCCATTGAGGAGGAGCTGGCTCAGGCGGCGGAGGCCATGTATCAGAAAATCGTCCCTGCCAATGTCCGTGCCTTTGTGGACATGAAGGTGGAGAGCCAGAAGCCCAAGAAAAAGCCGCGGGATGTTCCTGCCTCTGCTGTTGGGGATGGGCTGTGACCGGAGAGGACAGAGGCAGCAGAAAGAGGGCAATCCGCCTAAAATGTCTGGATTGCTGCTGCGGCAGCGCTTATGAGGTGCGGTTGTGTCCGGTAAGAAAATGCCCGCTCTGGCGGTTCCGCCTGGGAGCCGAGTGCAGGGATGAATCCGCCGAAAATACGGAGGATTCTCAGGAAACCTGTTCGGACGAGTCCCAGCCCGCAGGACAGGAGGTTCCCGAATGAACACGACGATTTTAAGGGGGATGAACACCTGCAGAAGCCCCAATGGGGAACAGCGCAAATCGTCTGTGGGTGGTGATCCTGTCTGAGAAATCAGAACTTCGGCATCGAGATCGAAATGACGGGCATTACCCGGAGTGCGGCGGCCAAAATCATTGCGGAACACTTTGGCACCTCTGCTGTCCATGTAGGCGGCACCTACGATACCTATACCGTGGAGGACGATACCGGCCGCAAGTGGAAGGTGGTCAGCGACGCCAGCATCCAGTGCCAGTCCCGGGGAGAGCGAACCGCCAGCCGCCTGTACGCGGTGGAAGTGGTCTCGCCTATTTGCAAATATGAGGACATCGAAACCATTCAGGAGCTGGTGCGTGAGCTGCGCCGGGGCGGAGCCAAGGTGAACGACAGCTGCGGCATCCACATCCATGTGGACGCTTCCCGGCACGATCCCAAGACTCTGCGGAACATCGTCAACATCATGGCATCTAAGGAGGATCTGCTGTATAAGGCCCTGCGGGTGCAGATTGACCGGGAGTATTACTGCCAAAAGGCTGACCTTCGATTTTTAGAGGACGTGAATCTCAAACGCCCCAAGTCCATGTCCGAGTTTGAAACCCTGTGGTACAACGGCTCTTCCCGGCGGGGTATTCACTACGACAGCACCCGGTATCATGCCCTGAATCTGCACAGTGTGTTCAGCAAGGGGACCATTGAGTTTCGGATGTTCAATTCTACCCTCCACGCGGGAGAAGTCAAGAGTTACATCCAGCTGTGTCTGGCAATCTCCCATCAGGCGCTGATCCAGCAGCGGGCCATGCGCACCAGAACCCAGTCGGAGAACGAAAAGTACACCTTCCGCACCTGGCTTCTGCGGCTGGGGCTGATTGGCGATGAGTTCAAAACCGCCCGTCAGCACCTGCTGAAAAATCTGGACGGTAATATCGCATGGAAGGATCCGGCCCAGGCGATCCGCCAGCGGGAGCGGCAGATACAGCAGCGGTTGGAGCAGGCACAGTCTTCTGCTGCCCTGTCTGATACTGTGCAGGAAGTACATCAGCAGCAGGAGGAAGCCCCTGCTTTTTCTATGGAAGAACAATGTTAGGAGGAATCATGGCAAAGCTATACGTTGCCTATGGCAGTAATTTGAACAAGGAACAGATGAAGGACCGGTGTCCGGGAGCGGAATTTGTAGGGACAGGCTCTATTGAAAACTATGAGCTTCAGTTCAAAGGATCCCTTCACGGCGCTCATGCCACTATCGCACCGAAGGAAGGATCGTCTGTTCCGGTAGGTATGTGGACAATCAAGAAACGGGATGAGTCCCGCCTCGATATGTACGAGGGATACAACCTGAAGGGCTACTGCTACTACAACAAGGAACAGATTCCTGTGAAGATGGATGATGGCAGCAGCCTCACCGGCATGGTCTACATCATGGATCCCCGGATGGACTTCGGAAACCCCAGTAAGAGCTACTACGATATCGTCCGACAGGGCTATGAGGACTGCGGATTAGATACCAATGTGCTGGATCATGCGGTGAATGACAGCATGGATCTGACCCAGCAGAGAATGGAGTGTGAGGGTATGCGGTTTTTCTAGGGGGAATCACTGTGTTGAAACAAAAGAGACTGAGAAAACAGCTTGGGACGGGTTACTTCTTTGAGCAGAGGCTGTCTGCCGCTGTGGTTGCCAATCTCCTGGAAACATTGGATGGCAGCAACCACTTCCTGATTGCTGCCAGTCTTGCCGTGGGAGCCGTGAAGTTGGAAGCGGTGGTGTACTGGAACAACGGGAAATACTCTCTGGGGTATGACCTGTTGGTAAAGGATACTCCTCTCAGCCCGGACTGGATCTGTTATGAGAATCTGCCTGACCCCGTTCGCTACAACGCCTGGAATCTGGAGCGGGAGATGTTTCTGGTGCTGGACCGGGCGGTGGATAAGTATGGCCTGAGCTATATGGAGTGCCGTTTTCCCAAGCTGGATGGCAGCAATCTGAAGCGAAAATAAGTGGCCAAGTAAGGGATTGATTTTCTGATATGGAGGTGAAAGCTGTGAAAAAGAAGCTGATTATCGTGCTGGCATCCCTGGCGGTGATTGGCGCTGCCGTGGCCGGTTTTCTTCGTTGGAGGCGATAAAGCCGGTGGGCCGAAAAACAAGCAGGAGAAAGGCTGTGGGTCGTGAACGCCCCACAGCAAGCCTACAGGGGCGGGCAACGCCCGCCCCACCGCAGGTTTTCGGATTCAGAAGGTGTGGGTCGGTTGGGAGAGGGCAGGGTCAACCTGTGGGTCAGAACAGCGGAAAGTCTTTGGTGCGGCAACAAATTTGCGTGGGTCAGACTGTGGGTTGTGGCCAGAACAGGAGGTGTTTAGCCTGATATGGCAGAGAATACAGAGGGAAAACGAAAATTTGCGCTTTGGATACGGGAATCCTCGCTGGAGCAGGTGCGCAAGTGGTATAAGGCGGATGACTGTTCCAGCCAGAGTGAGTTCATCGAGAAAGCAATCCATTTTTACATTGGCTATATTTCCTCGGAGAATGGCAGCGATTATCTGCCTAAGATCATCACGTCCACGGTCAAGGGTATTGTGAATGACAGTGACAACCGGATCAGCCGCATTCTGTTCAAGCTGGCGGTGGAGCAGGCGATTACCATGAATGTGGTGGCTGCTGCCTGCAACATTGGCCGGGAGCAGCTGGAAAAGCTCCGGGGTACCTGCGTTGCGCAGGTCAAGCGCAGCAATGGCGTCTACACCTTTGAGGATGCCTTTGACTTTCAAAAGAGATAGATAAATGCCAAGACTGGTGACAAAATTCAAGTACCTGAAGCCGGGAGCGGGCGGCAGATCCGTGGGGGGATATGCCCGGTATATCGCTACACGGAAAGGGGCGGAAAGAATAGATGATTCTCACCGTCATGCCCCCGCAACCCAAAAGCAGCAGGCGCTGATTGAGAAAATTCTCCGGGACTTTCCGGACACAAAGCAGAGCCATGAATACCGGGATTACCAGCAGGAGCGGACGGTGGGAAACGCCTCGAAATTCATCTCCACAGCAATGGAGGAACATCTGGATGCGGTTGCCAATACGAAAACCTATGCCGACTACATCGCCACCCGACCCAGAGCGGAGCGGTTCGGGAGCCATGGGCTGTTTACGGACGATGGCGTGGAGGTGCAGCTGAGCGAAGTCTCAAAAGAGCTGAATGCCTACCGGGGCAATGTGTATACGGCGATTCTGTCTCTGAAACGGGAAGATGCCGCCCGGTTGGGCTTCGACCACGGGAGCCGTTGGCGGGATTTCCTCCGGGGACAGACGCCGACCCTTTCCGAAAATCTCAAGATTCCAATGAACCATCTGCGGTGGTATGCGGCTTTTCATAACGAGGGACACCATCCCCATGTCCATCTCATTGCCTACTCCACGGTACCGGGAGAGGGACACCTCAGTACCAAGGGCGTGGAGAAAATGCGAAGCGAATTTGCAAGGAACATTTTTTCACAGGAACTCCTTTTCACATACCAACAGCAGACGGAATACCGTGACCGCCTGCGGGAGCAGGGGCGAGAAAGCGTCTCGGAGATCGTGGCGAAAATCAATGCGGGGGAGTATCTGAATCCCCGGATTGAAGAACTGCTGATTCAGCTTAGCGACCGCCTTTCCCGCACCACGGGGAAGAAGGTGTACGGCTATCTGAAATCGGATGTGAAGGCTATCGTCGAACAAATTGTAGCGGAGCTTGCCGGGAATGAGAACATCCGGGAGCTGTACGATCTGTGGTATGAACAGCGGGAGGATGTGCTTCGCACCTACACAGACCATTTCCCGGAGCGTGTGCCGCTGGAACAGAACAGGAAATTCAAGTCCATCCGCAACGCCGTGATACAGGAAACGCTGAAAATCAACAATCTGATCCGGCAGGCGGTGGAGCCGGAACCGCAGCAGGATGTGATGGAAACGGAATTCCCGTCAGTAGAGGAGCCTGACCCTGTGCCAATAGAGGATCCTGACTGGTGGAGCGATCACGACCACCCCCGGTTTATTCAGAAAGAAACCGGTGGGGAAGCTGACGCTTATGAGAACTGTGCCGCAGAGAGTACGCCTGTTCGCCGTGCTTCTGATGGCAGGGATTGGTGGTCTGACAACTACAAACAGGCTCGCAGATTCCTATACGGGACGGAGGAAGAAAAGCCGGATTTTCAGAAAGCGATGCCTCTACTGGATACGGAGGCACGCGGGGGAAACGGCTATGCCTGCTACGATCTGGGACGGATGTACCTGCGTGGGCTTGGCTGTGACGCGGATGAGGAAGAAGCACAGACATGGTTCCGGGATGCGCTGGAAGCCTTTCAGAAAGCGGAGCAGACGGCTGAAAAGAAAGGCTATCTGCGATACCGGATAGGAAAATTCCATGCCTATGGTCACGGGACAGAACAGAACTATGAGGAATCTGCCCGGTGGTTTCGTCAGGCGGTGGAAGATAATAACCCATTTGCTGCCTATTCCCTGGGTGGACAATACCTCCGGGGGCAGGGGGTGGAGCAGAGCAGTACGGAAGCGTATAGACTGTACACCATGGCGGCAGTCCGGGGCAATGCATATGCACAGTACCAGCTTGGAAGGATGTACCGGGATGGTATCGAGACAGGGGCTGATCTGGAAGACTCCAAGCGGTGGTATGCCAAAGCATACGCAGGATTTCTCGCCATGGAAGCGACTATGGCAGACGATAAGCTCTGCTATCGCCTTGGTTCCATGAATATGACCGGAACCGGCACCAAAGTGGATTTGGAAAAGAGCCGGTACTATTTTGAGAAAGCGGTGGAGCTGGGCAGCGCGGATGCCCTGTATGGTCTTGGCAAGCTGTATCTAAAGCCGGAGTTTTCAGAATATGACCCTGAAAAAGCGGTGGAATATCTGGAACTGGCGGCGGCAAAAGACAATGCCTTTGCCAGGTACCAGCTTGGAAAGCTGTTTTGTCAGGGAAAATTGGTGCAGAAGGATATTGCCAGAGGACTGCCATTGCTGGAGGAACTCGCGGAAGCGGGTGTCACTTCTGCGGCCTATCTTGCCGGTAAGGTCTACCTCAAGGAAGAAGGCTGGCAGGATGTGCAAAAAGCCATCCGCTGCTTCCATATGGCAGCGGATGACGGCAATTCCTATGCGGAATACCAGCTTGGTAAGATCTACTATTTCGGAAATGGCATCCGTGCTGACCGGGGAAAGGGGCTGGAATATCTGAAGCAATCTGCAGCCCATGGCAATGTGTATGCGGAAAATCTGCTGCGGGTGATCCGGCAGCAGCACATAAGGGGCGCAGCCTCTCTGATCGCCCAGCTTGGACGGATATTTCAGGAGAAGGAACAGCAGGATAGAGTCCGGCACCAACAGCCTGACCGTAAGCAGCGCCGTCAGATCGACGAGAAGAAGCAGGCTATGGGCATTCGGGATTGAATGCCTACAGCCTGCTTACTGGGTTACGCTTTGATATAACGAATCGCTCTGCTGGATCCAATTTTGCGAATGCTCCCGGTACGAACCATATTTCCTAGAACCGCTTCTACTGTAGTCGGGCTGATATCCGGGAGTATTTTGCAGATATCTGCTTTGGACAGGGGCGTCAGGCTGTTCAGTACGGTCGCTTCAATCCGGGCTTTCTTGGTGACCTTCTTTCCGTGTACTACGGCAAACCGCTTATCCAGTTCTTTGTAGCACATATAAAGTGTGGAAAGAAAATTCTCCATAAATGGGAAGTAATCATTCTGACCGTTTTCCCATCCGGAGGAGGACTGCTGCAAGGCATCATAGTAGTATCCCTTATAGCGGTTGATCTGCTCCTCAAAGGACACATATTTTCCTACATCGTAATCGCTTTTGTACAGCAGAAGCAAGGAAAGCAGCCTGGACATCCTGCCGTTGCCGTCCCGGAAGGGGTGTATACAAAGAAAGTCCAGAATGACGCAGGGGATGAGAAGAAGCTGGTTGATGTTTCCATCGTTCCGCGCGGCCATATAGGCCAGCTCCAACTGCTCCATAGCCTGTTTTGTTTCCGCAGCAGGGGTAGGACGGAACCGGATGCGCCGGTTTCCCTGAGCATCTTCCTCCAGAATGTAATTGTCGCTGGTTTTATATCTGCCGGCAAACTCATATCCGGCCATAGACATCATGATCTCGTGAAGATGAAGAATATCCGATTCCCGGAAATCAATATAATCGTAATTCAAATGAATCTCGTTCAAAGCGTCACGATACCCGGCAATTTCCCGCTCGCTGTGGTTCAGCGGTGCACTGTTTTGATTTACGATTTCCGCAATTCTTGAATCGCTGGTAACGATCCCTTCAATCGCGTTGGAACTCTTGACAGACTGGATCTTCGCGACCGCCTCCAGTTCCGAAAAGACCCGCAGATATTCTTCCCTGCGGACGCCTGCCATAGTTCTTAAGGCGGCAATGCTGGATGTCAGATTTACCAGAGATGCCGGAAGGAAACCGTTATTTAAGAAAGAGTAATCAAATTTCCGCATATGCTCTCATCCTTTCTGCATATAAGTATACCACTTTATATGCAGAAAATCAATGGGAATATCATAGTTTTCTGCATATAAATATAGGAAGTATATGCAGAAAAGCGGGGAGGTGGGGAGCTGCTTTGAAATAAATCCACCGCCAAGGGGGGAGTCTAACCATGCAGTGACACCAGCTTCCTGTCACGATGACACCAGGAAAAGGACCTTCCACCTGAAGATATTACAGCAGACGGGAAAGGTCTGATACTCTATTCGGACAAATTATGCAAATATCTCTATCCCTCACTTGAAGAAATGATTCGGAGGTAAAATGAGCTATATACCGTTTACGGAGCAGCAGCGGGAACAGGCCAGACGAACAGATCTGGCGGCATTTCTGCGGCAATGTGGGGAGGAAGTGATACGAGTTTTTAATAAAACGCTTAAAAGCGTTTTATTATGCCGCAGGATTGCGGCCAGCGGCCACTGCCGCTAAAAAACGAAGTCAATACATTTCTTACCGCCGCCCAGGCGGTCTGCCGTGAAACGGCAGAATAAAATGATTTCATCATTTTATTAAGAAATAGTATGAAACGATCCGGCTCGGAGAATATGTGGCTGGATCACGGGCAGAAAGTGACCATCCGGGGCAATCTGTGGTTCCACCAGTACGAACAGGTGGGCGGAGACGCCATTGACTTTGCCTGTCGGTTCTACAATATGGAGTACCCGGAGGCAGTGCAGCTTATGCTTGCCATGGGTGCCGCTACCATCCGGGAGCCGGTAGGACCTTTTCCTCAAAAAACCATTGGAGATTCCCCAAAAACATGAGAACATGCGCCGGGTTTACGGCTATCTGCTTCGGCACCGGGGCATCGACAAGGAGGTGCTGGATGCTTTTTCCTACCGGGGGCTTGTCTACGAATCCGCGGATTACCACAACGCCATATTCGTGGGCATAGACCGGGAGGGAAAACCACGGCACATTCACAAGCACAGTACCGCCGCACAGGGCAGCTTCAAGGGAAACGCTCCCGGCAGTGAGCCGGAATACAGCTTTCACTGGGTCGGCGGTGGGGAGCCCCTGTTTTTGTTTGAAGCTCCGATTGACATGCTGTCGTTTATTTCCATGCACAAACAGCACTGGAAATCCAGCAGCTATGCCGCGGCCTGCGGCGTTTCGGACAAGGTGCTGTGGAAGACGATGGAAGGCAGGCCATTCATCCGCAATGTGTGCATCTGCCTGGACAACGATGAAACCGGGCAAAAGGCAGCACAGAGAATTTCCAAAGCATTAACGGAAAAGAACATACGAAATCAAATCCTCGTTCCCACCCGAAAGGACTGGAACGAGGATTTGTTGTTTCTGCGGAAGGAGGACAAAAAATGAATGGAATTTCCATGCTGATTTTATCTGTGGGCGGCATCATTGCGGTGCTGTTTTTTGTGACTTACGCTGCCCAAAAGCATGATCTCAACGGTATCAAAGACAAAACCGTGGGCAACGGTCAGCACGGTACTGCCCGCTGGGCTACCCGGCAGGAGGTGAAACGAACCTACCACCATGTTCCATACACACCGAACCAATGGCGGCAGGCCGCGAAAGAAGGAAAACAGCCCACTTCCAATGGGAAGCCGCTGCCTCAGGGCATCGTTCTGGGCTGCCAGGGCGGCAGAAAAACAACGGCGCTGGTGGATTCGGATGATGTCCATGTGCTGATGATCGGCGCGTCCGGCGTGGGCAAAACGGCGTATTTCCTGTACCCCAATCTGGAATATGCCTGTGCCAGCGGCATGAGCTTTCTGGCGCTGGATACCAAGGGCGACCTGGCGCGGAACTACGGCGCTATCGCCCATGACATTTATGGCTACCGGATATCGGTTGTTGACCTCCGGGAGCCTACCCGGTCGGACGGAAATAACCTTTTGACCCTGATAAACCGCTACATGGATGACCACCGGGAAGATCCCACGGAGATAACGGCCAAGGCAAAGGCGGAGAAGTATGCCAAAATTCTGGCAAAGACGATCATCAGCCCAGAGGGGGAAGGGAGTGACCACGGACAGAACGCCTACTTTTATGACGCGGCGGAAGGGCTGCTTGCTTCGGTGGTTTTGCTCCTGTCGGAGTTCCTTCCACCGGAGGAAACGGACGGCTATGAAACCCGGCACATCGCTTCCGTGTTCAAGCTGGTGCAGGAACTTCTGATGCAGGGGCGGCGAGGCGGGAATCAGTTTCAGGAGCTGATGCAGCTGCTTCCTTCGGAACACAAAGCAAAATGGCTGGCGGGTTCCGCACTGACAGCGTCGGATCAGGCGATGAATTCCATCATGTCCACCGTGCTGTCAAGATTGAACGCTTTTCTGGATACGGAACTGGAACAGGTGCTGTGCTTTGATGGAGGCATTGATGCGGAACAGTTTGTGCGGGAAAAGTGCGCCATTTTTCTGATTCTCCCGGAAGAGAATGCTACCAAGAATTTTGTGGCCAGCCTGATGATCCAGAACCTTGCCCGGGAACTGTTTTCCGTAGCCAATGAGCATGGCGGCAAGCTTCCCAATCGGGCGGTGTTCTTCTGCGACGAGCTGGGAACCATGCCGCCTTTTGATATCCTGCCGCTGTTCTCCGCAGGCCGTTCCCGAAGATTGACCCTTGTGCCCATTATCCAGAGTTTGGCACAGTTGGAGAAAAACTACGGAAAAGAGGGTGCGGAAATCCTTGCCGATAACTGTCAGGACACCATCTTCGGCGGCTTCGCCCCCAACAGCCAGACGGCGGAGGTGCTGTCCAGAAATCTGGGCAGCCGAACGGTTCTGTCCGGCTCTGTGACTCAGGGCAAGGACAGCAACTCCCAGTCCCTGCAAATGATGGAGCGCCCCCTCATGTCCCCGGATGAGCTGAAATCCATGCCCAAGGGCAGCTTCGTGATAATGAAAACCGGCACGCATCCCATGAAGACAAAACTGAAACTATTCCTGAACTGGGGAATCCGATTTGAAAAGCCTTTGGAAATCCCTGACCGGGGCAGCCGCCCGGTGCATTACGCGGGAAAAGCGGAGCTGGAACAGGCGATTCTTTCTGGATGCCCGCTGGTATATTCCGAGGAACTATTACCACCAAAGACAACGGTGAAACCGGTGCCGATGCCTGAGAAAACAGCGCTCAAAACATAACGAAAAACAGGCGGGGCATCTCAGCCCCACCCGTACAGGAGGAAACAATATGCAGGATTTTACAAAGCTGTACCGTATGGATCTGCCGCACAGAGCGATTGCTGTGTATATCTATCTCGCCGACCGCGCCAACAAAGATGGCATCTGCTGGCCGTCGATTCCGACAATTTCCAAAGATCTGAAGCTGTCTGAATCTACTGTGCGCAGAGCACTGAATGATTTGCGCACAGTCGGGGCAGTGAAAACCAGACAGAGATATAGGGAGAATGGGGGATACACGTCTCTTCTTTTTGCGTTAGACAGTAGGTAACACAATATGTATCTGTGCTGTTCGGGCGATTTCGGACATTCTGGGCTGGGCATAGATAAAAAGACAAGGCGAAGGAGGGGCTGCCGCACGGGTCAATCTCCGCAAAGCGCTGCCGAATCATCATCTCGGCTGTGTCCTCAGACATCATACTGCTGTCTGGGCAGATGCGGTTTTGCAGTTCGTCCTGGTAGAAGCAGTATTGGCAGCGCATATTGCAGAAGCCGGAGGCTGGTTTAACAAGAAACTGAAGCTGCCTCATAGAGTATCCGTATGCTCCAGCACGGTCAGCGGCGGCCGTCCTGCAATGAGGGACGTTCCGTCCGTATAGCCCTCTTCCCGGCCTTTCAGCGCTTCAATCAGCTTTTCTCTCAGCAAGGCCACCCGCTGGGGATGCTCTGCCAGTACGTTTTTTGTCTCATGGGGGTCTTCGCGCAGGTTAAAATACAGCTCTTTCCCCGTCTGGGAGTACCAGATGTATTTGTCGTCCTTCGCTACGATGAAGTGCATGGAGTCCTGCCCCAGGGTGTGTTCTCCGTGGAGGTATTCCCGGCCTACCGGGTGCAGGAGGCTCTTTCCGTCCACTGTCTCGGGGATCGGCGCGCCTGCCAGCTCCAGGAGGGTGGGCATCACATCCCGCAGTTCTGCCAGGTCGCTGCGGACGGTGCCGTGCTTACCCACATATCGCTCCGACCCAGATAGGAACAGCGGCACATGAATGCTGCCCTGGAAGGGCTTCGCCTTCTGGAACATCAGGTGATCCCCCAGCATCTCCCCGTGGTCGGATACAAACAGGATCACCGTATTGTCCATGAGCTGCTGCTCTACCAATGCGGAGATCAGCCGCCCGATCTGGTGATCCATATGGGTGATGGCGGCGTAGTAGCCTGCCCGCAGCTGGTGAACATAGCTTTCGTCCGAGGGGCAGGACTGGGCATGGTAGCTGTGGCCGTCCCGGCGCCAGCGCTCGGTGTCATTCCAGTCTCCCCGCCAGGGCGCGGCCAGGGGACGATCCTTATACAGGTTCAGATAGTATTCCGGGGCGTCCAGAGGCGGATGGGGGCGCACAAAGCTGGCCATCAGGAAGAAGGGATGGGACCGATCCCGGCGACGCAGAAAATCCAGACATTCACTGGCGACCCAGTTGGTGGGATGGTATTTTTCTTCGTACATCCAGGGTCGCACCACCCAACTGTTGCAGTCCAGCCCCGTATCCACCGGGTCTGCGTCTGCGCCCAGCTGCTGCTTGAGCCACCAATAGTAATCATCTGCCACCCGCTGATCTTCATAGCTGGGGGTGTCGGGTCTGCGGTAGGCGTGCAGATACCCGTCGTGGAGCCGCACATTGTGGAAGCCCAGGTTGCTCCGCAGAGGGTGAACGTGCATTTTGCCCACGCACTGGGTATAATAGCCCGCCTTGCTCAGCTCCCCTGCCAGAGTGTGGGCATAATTCCAGGGCACCAGATCCTCATAGCCCACCCGCCCCGTGTGAGACTGAGACATACCGGTATAAAGGGTCGCCCGTGCCGGAACGCAGGTGGGACAGACGGAATAGGCGTTGGAATACCGCATGCCCTCCGCGGCCAGTGCGTCCAGAAAGGGTGTTTTGACATCCGGATGCCCGGCAATGCCCAGGCAGTCGCCCCGGAGCTGGTCTGCCATCAGCAGAATGATGTTGGGTCGTTGCTCCAAAAGAATCCTCTCCTTTCAGTTTCCGGGAAAACAGGACGGCGCGGTGATACCGCGCCGTCCTGGAAAATCAGATCTCGTACCAGCGAATCTCGTTCGCTTCCAGATGGAGGTCGAAGGAGCCGCTGTCCGTGTATACGGTGGTGTCCTGGGGGGCGTAGGTGTTGTTGACCACGCAGTATTTTCCGTTCTTTACAAAGGCATGAACCTCAACGTTGTAATTGCTAGAGTACCATTTGTAAAGCGCGTCTTCCCCGTGGGCAGCCCACAGGATGGCACGGTAGAGCAGGCGGCTGTTGGCGAAGCTGTAAGGCAGGCCGGAGATATACACGCCCCGCCCCCGGCCGCATTCGTTGGCTGCCAGCTGTACCTCTTTGTCCCGCTGGATCAGAACCTCTGCGCCATCCAGGGCATAAATGCTCTTCTTGCCCTCGCCGAAGTCCACGGTGTCCCCTGCATCCGCCAGGATGAAGTGATCCCGGTGCTCTTCCCAGTTGTACTTGTCGTAATTCAAGGTGAAGCCCGTCTCCTTCTCCACGCCCAGCTCGGAGGCCAGCTGCAAATAGCGCCCCTGGTACTGGTGACCGGCGGGTTCGCCGATGCCGATGATGCCGCCGCCCCGGCGGACAAAGCGGTGGATGGAACTGGAAATTGTGGGATCCTCCCATTCTGCGCCGCCGGTGTGGGCGGTGTCGCCGTCGCCCACGTTGATGATCACGTCGATGGAATCCAGCAGGGTGGGATTCTCCCGGATATCATCGAAGGAGATAAACTTCACATCGAAGGGGGCACCGGACAGGGCTTCAATCACGCCTGCGTAGGAATAGTTCTGCTTCTGATACAGGGCATGGTGAACCATATGGCAGCCCCAGGAGCGCATTTTTCCCCAGCAGTTCAGAACGGCTACGGTCTTCACGCAGTAGGGCGTGGTGCCCTTGATGTTGACGTACAGCTGCCGGAACTCATTGCAGACGGACTCGATATAGTCCACAAACTCCGGGAACTCCAGAGCCAGCTTCAGATAGCCGCCGTAGCCGATACGGTCGATGGGCTTCCGGAGAATGGCCCGCCGGGCGGTGACCCAGTTCTCCTTGGCTTCCTTTACGGGATCGCCGCCCTCGTGGAAGGTGTCCGGGAAGAAATAGGGCAGGAACCGCCCCTCGGTGTACCTGACGCCGGAGATGTCGGAAATCAGCCGCAGCGTAGAGCCGTTGCCCACGGAGCCGACCACCGCGTCCACGCCGATGGTTTTCCACTCGTCCATAAACGGCTCCGTGCCGATCCAGTGGTCGCCCAGGAACATCATGGCTTCCAGCCCGCATTCGTGGGTGATATCCACCATTTCCTTGCAGAGTCTGGCCACTTCCCGGCGCTGGAAGGCCTGGAAATCCTTGTATTCCTTGGAGGGAATCCGATACTGGTTGTTGTGATAGCCCTGATCCACAATAAATTCGGGGCGGAATTGATAGCCGACCTCCTTCTCAAACTGCTCCAGGATACAGGGGGACACAGAGGAGGAATAGCCGTACCAGTCCACGAACTTCTCCCGCCGCAGCTCGTCGAACACCAGCGTGAACTGGTGGAAGAAGGTGGTGTAGCGGATGACGTTCACATAGGGGTGCTCCTGAATGAATTTCCGCAGCCGCTCCATGGTGAATTTATGGGTTTTCGGTTGGCGCACGTCAAAGGTGATCTGGTGCTCGAAATTCTGCCAGTTGTTCGTCACCGCGTTGTACATATGCACCGGATCCCAGATGATGTAGGCTAGGAACGCCACGGTATAGTTATGATAAGGCGCAGGTTCCGGGATCACCACGCAGCCGGTATCCCCGTCATAGTGCCAGGCATCCGGGCTTAAAGGCTCTCCGGTGGTACGATCCATGACTTCCCACCAGCGCTTGATATCGTCCCGGGCGTTGACCTCCATCATCTCCCTGGAAATGCCCTTCATCAGCTCGATGGAAAGCGATCCTTCCTCGGCGGTGTGGATGGGGGTCATGAGATAGCTCTGCTGAACCTCGTCAGGATTTGCCTTCGCCCAGGCGTTGTCCTTCCGCGTGGTGTAGTAGGTGGAGTAGATTTTGGCGTTCTGGCCTTGCAGCTCCACGGGGAAATCCGTGCCGTCGCAGTCCCGGATGGCGTCGGCACCCCACTTTTTCAGAATTTCTAGGGTTTCCGGCACAACATCCAGGTCCGTCGGGATCGTGACACGGCCAAAGGATTGCTTGTTCATACGGAATTCCTCCATATTTGTGTTGTAGTTTCTCCCTGCCTCAGAGAGATGATTTTATTGGTATTTTGGAGATGCCAGCTTCCCTCCTGCCGGGCATACATTGTCACTGTAGTGACACCGTTTTTCATTTCTGCCGAAAGGAGCAGCCCGTTTTCTCCGCACAGTCCGGAAAAGGACAGTGCATTCCAATGCTTCGGAACAGCTGGAAATACCTCGATTTCTCCGCCTTGGCTGTACAGGAGCATTTCACTGACGGCCTGAACTGCCAACATATTGGCTTCCAGCGTAAATGGGCGGTAATGGAAGTTGCTGAGCCCCAGCTTTCTGTAATCTCCGTTGAGATGAAAACCGTTCGGGCTGAGGAATCCTCTTGAAAAGTCCAGAAGGGCTTTTTCTGCACCGGCGCCGTCTTTCTGTATGATTTTCAGCAAGGCGTACCAGACAAAGGAAAAGCCGACCCACTGACTGGTGCCGAGGGATTCCAGCCGGGAAATGGTGTTGTTGATGATGTTTTCATTTTCCGGTGTGCCAGGTGCGATCTGGCGAAGCGGGTAGACGGACATGGCGTGGGAAAAATGGCGGTGGCTTTCCTGAATGGACAGGTTTTTCCCAATCATCAGGGTTCCGTCTTCTTCCGTCAGCGGCATGGGCAGAAGCGCAAGCTGCCCTGCCCAGTATTCCTCCGGCTCGTGCAGAACCCTTGCCATCTTCAGGAGCGTTTCGTATAAATACCGCAGAAGTGCCAGATCATAGTTGCTGTCAGGTGTCAGCCATGACGCAGGGGAATCATCGTTGATTTCCGGCGAGGAAGAAAGGGGCAGACAGAGACAGCCGTTTTCGTCCGCAGTCAGGAGACTCCCGATGCAGCGTTCACAATCCAAAAACACAGGCCATACCCGGTGACGGAGGAAATCCGGATCCCCGGTGATCCGGTAATGCTCATAAAACAGTTGGCAAAGCCAGACCGTGTTGGTAGGAGAAAGGGAGTACATCGGCCAGCCGCCCAATGGGCTGCCGTCCAATGCCATCACGCCGGGAAAACAGATCCCCTCCGTCCCATAGAACGCTTTGGCAAACCGTCTTGCCGCAGGCAGAAGCTGCCACAGATATTCCAGAAACGCAGAGCCCTGAGAATGGTGGTTTGCGGTCAGATATCCGGAGTAGGTGAACTGCGTGTTCAGGTCGTTGTGGTAGTCCCCTTTCCATGGGGGAAGGGCATTCTGGTCTGCCGTCCATACGCCCTGCAGCGGCATGGGGGCTTCTCCCAGCCGGGAACCTGAACCCAAAAGGTAATTCCCACGATACCAGATCTGTTCCAACGCCTCGCTGGGGATGGAAATGCCGCTTTTACGCCAGTAGTCTGACCACCATGCTTCATGGGCTTTTCGCAGAGCCGCCCAATCGGCCTGATACAGAAGTGTACGGCATTGCCGCAGCAGGTCATCGCCCTGAGCTCCATCCGCCGCTGTGATGAGAAATACGGTTTTGCCTTCTGTCACGATTTTTCGTGTCAGGACACAATAGCAGCGGTCGTCGGAAATTTCCTGTAAAAACCCATCCGCAAGCAATACGGGAGCCGGATAGTTCAGCTCTGCCAGAGCCCGGCAAAGATGATCCTGAAATGGATTTTCGGTTTGCCCGTATGCAGGGGGATGCATGGCGAGGGACAGGTACGCCGGTGTTTCTGCTTCCAGCACCAGAAGGGGAGCGGCCGCCGCCATCCATACGTTCAGAGAACCATCCTCCCAGCAGATCGATGCTGTTGCATCCGGCAGGGACAGCTCTGCGTCATAGGGCATTTCCGGCAGCCCGGAAAGCGTCACTGCGCCTACCGGGAGCTTGGTGGGTGTGGCATAGCTGTAGGGGGCATCAAACAAAGCTTTCAGCGCACCCCACTTCTGTTCCGCCACATAGCGGCACATGGTTTCGTAGGTGAAATCAGTGCGCAATGTTTCCGGCGCAGGGGTGAGATCCCATAATCCTGCTTTGTCGAGGGAAAAACGCAGATTTTCCAGCGGCCCCCAAACAAGACAGCCCAGTGCGCCGTTTCCAAGGGGCAGACCCTCATCCCATGAGGGAATCGGGCCATGCAGATGCAAATTGTCAGACGCTTTCATCATCAGTAATAGGCCGCAAGGCCAATTGCGGCGCGGTCAAAGGTTTTTCTTCCCCGATTTTTCACATCCGGGAAGGGATTGTGGTAGTAGTTTTCAGGAGGGAATTCTCTGCGGTGGAGCAGATACCGCTGACCGGCGTCTGCCGTGAAAACCACGGTATCCCCCTGCTGTTCAAATGCGATATCGGCGTTTCCGCACCGAATGCCCACGGGTACATTCCACGGCAGCAATACACGGCATACTCCGGCTCTCGTGCTTACGATGGAAATATAACGGACGTCCCCGTCGGTACATTCGGACGTGACCTGAAAGCCCCCCTCCGCCCACAGTGTGAACATGGCGGTTCGCTTTTGGGGAAGCGCCGGGAATACCCGGATCAGACCGTTCTGAGATTGCAGCAGCATATCCTGCGTTCCGGCGAACAGATTGGCAGCCGCTTCAAAGTAGCAGTGCAGGAACCACTCCGACGGAATTTCTGTCCGGTCTCCAAAGTCCTTTTCATGCATTTTCTCCCATTGGGTTCCTGATATGTTTTCAGGGAGAATCTGGGGACGGTCGATCTGCGACCATTGCTGATTCTGGGTCACATCCGAAAAGTGCATCAGGCCGTTGGGGAAAAGCTGATAAGCGCGGATAAAGCGATGCAGAATCGGCTCCATATCCTCCGTCATCCCCAGCCGGGCGGCGGTTTCCGGAGAAGGGGAGTGTCCGCAGCAGCCAAGTGCGCCGATTCCGTACACATCCCGGTCGAAAATCACTCTTGCGGTGTTCCGCATGACAGCAAATTCCCGCTCCGATTCCTTTCCCAGACCAATCCATTCCCCCGGCCATACCGGGGAAAAGAGGGTTGCGGGGAATGGCGACAGCGGGTATTCTCCGCCGGCATAGGGGACTGTGCGTCCGTCCCAGGAAACGCCTGCCGAGAAAATCTCCAATTCTTCTCCGTTATGAGAAACCGTCTCCGTGGGCAGTGGGGGGAGATGCTCCAGCACATCCCGGTAATGCTCCACGGGAAGCCCCAGAGTATATGCTTCGCTTACATCCATAAGCGCCCGGAGAACAGAACGCAGCAAAACCTGATCGGGCAGAGTCAACGCCAGATTCCAGTAGCTTTCCAGCGGCGTGGAGCCGCCCCGCAGATACAGCTTTCCCTCCCGCTCCTGCATCAGATTCAGATACAGGTCTGCACAGGCGGTCATAACAGGGAGCGCTTTTTCTTTCAGAAAAGCCGTATCCATGGTGTATCGGACATGGCGGTAAAAATCCAGTGCGATCTGAAGACCTACGCTGAGGTTTCTGACGGTATCCGGCTCTATGGCATTGCAGCCATTCAGATTGGAGATGTCAGAATAAAATGCACCGTCCACGCCAAACAGCCGTTTTGCGTCCTCTTTTGCATGAGGGAGCATTCTAAAACGATAATCCAGATAGTTCGCCAGAAGCTCTGAATGCCCTGCGGCGTGGAGACCCCAGTAGGTCTGCTGGTGGTTCCAGTGGTAAAAATGCCCCCAGTTCCGGCTGTCCCGGAACCACCCCCACAATCCGGCAAAGGTCAGTGGATTCCGGCCCAGACTGCTGCAGCCCAGTTGGTAGAGGTGAATATAGTAGAGATTTTCCAGATAATCATTTTCCTGCAAATGGATAAAGGACTGATTCCAGAACGTGCGCCACCGGGCGCGGTGCTTCTCCCGGATACTGTGCGCATCCGTAATCGAATCCAGCGCCAGCATTGCGTTCCGGGCGGCATCGTCCGTCTCCTCTGCTCTCGCGGCGACATAGAGGGTGAAGGCGTGTTCCGTTTGCCGGGGGAATCTGAACCGTGCTGCATGGGAATTGACAATTTCCGCCGAGCCTTGACAGGTGGCCGCCAGTGCTGTTTTGCAGCGCCCCAGATCCTGTGTTACCAGGATCCTGTCGTCATGGGCATGGGTTTTCACGGTGTTTATCCGCTCGTTATGGGTATGAAGGATCTGCTCATAGTGGTGGATGAAATGCGGACTGGGCCATTTGTCCATGAGGATATCAAGCTCCACCGGCTCATCGCAACGGATTGTAAATTCCACTGCCAGCACGCCGGGATCCTGAGGGGCGTATACCTTCCATGCGGCGGTGGAAAAGGGCGTTTCCGCGCGGCCGGTGATCTCTGCCGCAGCCAACATAAGCCGCTGCTCAAACTTTTCCAGATACACCCAATCGAAGATGGGCATGGAGGCGCGGATGCTCAGATGCCCGCAGGAAACCGGGACTGTCTGGTGCTCCTCCGCTTCCCATGCCCAGGCGGACATGGGGCCGTCCGGGGCATAATCCAGTGCGTCCGCGTGATTGACGGTCATTTCCAGCCCGTATGCGGACTGGTACAGCAGTCCGCCGGAATCCCCTGTGCCGACGGGCAGCCCATCATAAGGTCTCAGGGCAGGACGGCAGTAAACAATGTCATGGCGCTGAAGATAGGACAGGCGGTCGGCCATAGCGCCGTTCTCATTATAATGAATTGCCTGATACATAGGCTACCTCTCAAAAATCATCCCTTGATGCCGCCGACATTCGTACCCTGCAGCAGCTGCTTCTGACCAATGATAAACAGCATGATTGTGGGGATTAAGGCCAGCATCAGCGCTGCAAACAATGCGCCCCAGTCAGTTGCATAACGCTGCTGCTCATACAGGGCGGCAAGGCCGACGGGCATGGTCTTGAGCTCGGGCTTAGTCAGCATGACCAGCGCAACGGGATACTCGTTCCATGCGCTCATGGCAGTAATCATACACACGGTTATGATACCGGGTCTCGCCATGGGGACGACCACATGGCGCAGCACGCCGAAGTTGCCGCAGCCATCCAGCCGCGCGGCCTCTTCGTAGTCCTTCGGAATGGAGCTCATGAAGCCGGACAGCAGAAAAATGGCGAAGGGGAACTGCATGACGGCGTAAAGCACGCCCAGTGCAGTCAGATTGTTCAGCAGCTTCAGATCCTTCATCTGCAAAAACAGGGGGATCATGATGTAGGTAGCCTGAATGAAGATGGCGGCCATATACATTCCGAGGATCTGTCTGGAACCGAAAAACTTATAGCGAACCAGACAGTAAGAGCAGGGAATGACACAAATGACCAGAACGGCGACACTGATGCCGACGACATAAAAGGAGTTCCAGATATTTGCCAGCAGCTTGGATTTCTCCAGAGCACGCCCATAGTTTGACCATTCCAGATGGGACGGCAGGGAAAAGGCGTCTTCCAGAAACTCTGTATTCGTTTTGAAGGAGGACAGGAGATTCCAGAGCAGGGGGTAGAACATAACAAGCGCCACTGCAAGAAGAAAAATGCGCGTTGCCCACTTGGCGGCTTTTGTCTTCGCCATAGCCAAAGTATTATCCGTCATAGTTAAGCCTCCTCTGCGGCGGAGAGTTTTCTGGAAATTACGGACAGGCCAATGGAAATTGCCAGAGAAAAAACAGCAATTGCCATGCCATAGCCAAAGTTCCCGTTGACAAAGCTCTGATTATACATATATCCCAGCAAGACGGTGGACGCACCGTTCGGGCCGCCGCCGGTCATAACATTGGACAGGATAAAGCTCAGTACCAGCGTACCGGACATTGCCAGAATAAAGGTGATGCCCACAATGTTTTTGATCAGCGGAACCGTGATGCTGATGAACTTGCGGAAGCCGGTGGCGCCGTCCAGTGTTGCAGCCTCGTAGATCTCCGCGGAAATGCCGTCCATTGCGGCAATATGCATAATCATGTAATAGCCGGTTGCCTGCCAGATCAGGGCAACGGCAACACACCAGAGGGCGGTGCGGGAGTCACCCAGCCATGATAAAACATACGCGCTCATGCCCATCTTTTTCATCAGGGAGGTCAGGATACCCATCGTCGGATGGAATACAAACGACCAGATGATACCGACCACGGTCATGGACACGAGGTTTGGAAAATAGAGAACCGTGCGGTACAGTCCCCGCTCCCGGAGCTTGGACTGGTGAATCATAAAAGCAAGGATCAGTGCAAATGCGATCGTTATGACAGGGACGACCAGCAGCAGCTTAAAGGTGTTTCCCAAAGCCTGCAAAAAGGATTTATCGGTGAACAGATAAGCATAATTTTCCAGACCCACAAATTTGGGATTCAGGCTCAGCGCGGTGGAATCGGTAAGGGAAAGATAGAACGCCCGGACAGCCGGAATGATCGTAAAGAACAGCGTCAGCAGCAGCGCGGGCAGAACGCAGACGCAGATGAAGCCGACAGGCATCCTGCTTTTTCGTTTTAAGGCTTTTCCCGGTTTCTTCGGCATAAATTAACGCTCCTTTCAAAAAATGCCCCGCTGAGTACAGGCTCAGCGGGGCAGGTGATAACCAAGAAACCAGAAGCTTAGCGGTTGGCGTTGACTTCAGCAATGGCCTCTTCGACACCGGCAGCCCAAGCCTCGGGGGTCATGGCGCCGTTCATCACATCAGAAATGGGATTGAAGACCGTGTCAGAGACAACGACCTTGGTTCCGTCGGGAACGGAGGTCCAGCCAAAGACCATGCTCTTACCGGATTCGTAAACGGAGTTCATGTTGTACACGCCTGCGGTCAGGTACTCCTTGCTCCACTCGGCAGCGTTCTTCAGGGCATAGATGCCGCCGGAATACTGGGCAAACAGCTTGACAGACTGCTCGGTGTACAGGAACTTCAGGAATTCTTTGGCCAGTTCGGGGTTCTTGGCGTTGGCGGGAATGGAGAACTGCTCAACGCTGGTCATCACATAAGCCTGATCGCCGGCGTTCAGAACGGGAGCGTGCCACAGACCGAACTCAAAGCCGTCGGCGCGGGGAGCGTCCTTCATCTCGTTTTCCATCCAGGTGCCGTTGGGGATGAACAGAGCCTTGTTCATCATCATCTCAGTCTGGGACTGGGTGTGGTTCAGACCGACGGTGCCCTCCAGCAGATAGCCGCCGGTGGAGATCTTCTGAATGTTCTCCAGCACCTTCAGCACCTCGGGAGAGGAGAAGGAGCCTTCGGTGTAGTTGGCGATCTCGGTCAGAGTGTCAATGCCGGCAGCGGAAGCGATCGCGGGCCACAGCACGGACTCCATGTAGCCGGGGTAAATGCCCTGGTAGGTGAACAGGGCAATGCCCTCTGCCTTGGCCAGATCGCCCAGAGCGAAGAAATCGTCCCAGGTTTCAGGCAGTTCCCAGTTGTGCTCCTCGAACAGCGTCTTGTTGTAAACCAGACCCATGGGGGAGGAATTGAAGGGAGCAATGTAGACCTTGCCATCGCCGTAGGGGGAGCACTTGGTGGTCTCCAGAATGCCGTCGTTGACCAGATCCTTCAGGGGGGTGTCGCTTTCCAGACCCGCCTCATTGAAGAAATCGGTCAGATCCAGCAGAGCATGCTCGTTGATCAAGGACAGCAGAACGCCGGTCTGATCGTTGTCGTTGATGGAAATGAAGTCGGGATATTCGCCGGAGATGATCTGGGGGCGGATGATGTCGCCGATGGTGGGGCTTATCTGCATATTCACGGTAACGCCGGGATAGGCAGCCTCGAAAGCGGCGACGATCTCGTTCCAGTAGTCCTGACCATAGCCGCCCTCGAAGATGGCGATGCTCAGTTCCTTGTTTTCAAACTTGTCAGCGGGGTTTGCTGCGGCATTATCTTCCTGTGCAGCAGTGGGGGTTGCCTCCTGCTGGGTAGGGGCAGCTGCGGGCTGGGTAGGCTCGTTCTGTGCGCCGCAGCCGGCGAGCATACCGACTACCATCAGCACAGACAGAAGCAGTGCAAGAAACTTTTTCATTGTAAACCTCCTGTTTTTCAGCTTCGTGGGGAAGCTGGTTTATGCGCTTATTATAAAGGAACAGCCGCCGCTGCAACATACAGAAAATTTACAAAAACATAGACGATATTGACTTTCACGCCGAAATGTGCTTTTATAGTAATGACTTTGCATAAATGAACACGGTCTGGAGGCGCTCTGTATGTACGATTCTATCATAAATGTGCTGCGGCGTATCCGCATCCGCCATCGGCTGCTGATATCGTTCCTGCTGCTGTCCCTGATCCCGGCGGTTTTCGTGGGACTGTATGCTTCTTCCATTTACTCCGATGCTATGGACAGCAAGCTCAAGCAGTCCGCCATTCAATCGACATATCTCCTGAATAATTCCTTCACAACGGAGCTGGAGAAATTCCAAAGCTACCTCGATCTGATTTCCACCACGAATATGATCCAGACCGCGCTTCTGGCGTCCATGGAAGAAACCTATATCATCGATGTGGACAGCGTAAAGGCGGTTTCCGATTCTGTACGGATGATCCCTTTTTCTTCCACCTACCTGAAAAATACCAGAGTGGTGGATCGTTACGGCCGGATCATCTATGATCTGGGCTACGACGATATTTCAAAAGAGCGGTTCGCGGAGGTTCTTCAGATGATCGACGCCACCGCAGGAAGCGACTCACTGCAATACATCCGGACGTTCCGCAGCTATGATAAAATCGTGCTTGGCCGAAAAATCTATAAATTTGGAAATATGAATGAACCCTTGGGGTATATTCTCGCCTATATTGACGAGAACTTCGTCAGTGATATGCTGCTGACAAAGGTTTCCTTCGGGGAAGGCTCCAATGTTATGCTGCTCAGCGCCAACGGGCAGATCATCTCCTCTCAGGACAGCACGCTGCTGGGTCTCAGCTATGGGGATAACGAGATGTTTTCCCGCATCTGTGCGGATACCCAGACTGCGTCTGACCACATGGCCGCGTTCACGACGGATTCTCAGGAAGTCATGATTGCCCTGTATAACCCGAAGCTGAACAGCTACCTGCTGATTACCATTCCTTCGGAATACTTTACCGAGGAGATCAGCCGCATCAACCGCTCCCTGTTGCTGATCTGTGTGCTGCTCATTGGGTGCTGTCTGCTGTTTACGACTATGGTTTACTCCAGCATTATGAAGCCGATCAACCGTATGGTGAGCCTTTGCAGCATTACCACGGACGCAGATCTGGATAAACGGATTGGAGACTCCAGTCACGATGAGCTGGAATTCCTCGCCGGTACGATCGACAAAATGTTCGGAGAAATCAAGGAATTCAACATTCAGTATGCCGAGGATCAGCGGCAGAAGCGGGAACTGGAGCTGAAAATGCTGCAATACCAGATCAACCCCCATTTCCTGTTCAACACATTGAACAGCCTTCGATTCGTTGCGCAGATGAATGATGTTCCGGTTCTGGAGGACGGCATCGCTTCCCTGTCTTCCCTGCTGCGGCACTCATTGGTAAAAAGGCGGGAGCTGATCCCGATTTCGGCAGAAATAGAAAATCTGAGAAATTATTTTACCTTGCAGAATATCCGTTACGCAGGTATGTTTGAGGTGGAATACCATCTGGATGAGGAAACGCTGAGCTGCGAGATCCCGCGCTTTACATTGCAGCCGCTGGCGGAAAATGCCATCATCCACGGAACGGCGGACGGAAAATGCATCACCATCACGGTATCCAGCAGATTCGTGGGAACCGACGTGGAGGTGGTTCTGGAAGACGACGGCTGCGGATTTGACCCGGCCTCCATTGCCGGAAAAGAGCATGAGCGCTTCTCCGGTATCGGGTTATCCAATGTGGATCAACGGGTGCAGCTTCACTACGGAAAAGCATACGGCCTGCACATTGTGGCAAGCCCCGGAAACGGCACCCGCTGTCTGCTGCGGCTGCCAAAGAAAATGACGGAGGAAAATGGCTGATATGTATCGAGTCTTGTTGGTAGATGATGAACCGATCCTTCAGGTGGGGATCCGCAAGATGCTGGAGGGTTCGGACGATTACGAAATCAGCGCCTCTGCCAGAAATGGCGTGGAGGCACTGCAATGCCTGCAGAATACCCCTGTAGATATGATTTTGACTGACCTGAAAATGCCGGTAATGGACGGCGTTGCGCTGATCAAAACATTGAAGCAGCAGCAAAATACAACGCCGGTCATCGTGCTGTCCAATTATTCTGATTTTGAGCTGGTTCGGGAAGCACTGACCAGCGGAGCACTGGACTACGTGCTGAAGCTGGATTTGACCAGTGAGGTGCTGCTGACCCATCTGGATAAGCTGGCCGGACATATCAAAACAGCCCAGATATCCCAGGCGGAATCCGGCTCCCGGGAGAATCAGGAGCTGCTGCGTTCCCGACTGCGGAGCTTTTTCCGGGAGCCGCAGGTCGCCGGGGATGCCGCGCCGAATCTTCCTGTGATGTTCAGTACCCCTTTTCTCGTGTTTACCGTGTACTATCAGGAGGGAACGGTCAAAATAGACCGGCTGAGGCGGGTGTTGCCCCAAGTGGAATCCTTCCTTAAAACGACCGTGGGAGAGATTCCGCTGATTTCCCTCGTCCTGCACCACAATGAGCTGATCTGCATGGCAGGAGTCTCCGGGGAGAGGGCGATGATAGAAAACGCGCTGAAAATGCTGCAGCGCCAGCTTGCAACGTATTTCTCCATTACGCCAACCATATGCTATTGCGTTGGAATGGAATCTCTGGCAGATGCCAAAGGCGCGTATGAACGGTGCCGGGAGGCTTACGGGCTGTCCTTTTACGATTCCGGGCAGACACTCTATTGCGCCGAAGAAATCCATATGGAACAGGGAATCCGGCCTGAACAGGTAAGCGCGCTTACCGGCAGAATCCTGGATGCCCTGCATGCCGGCGATATGGAGCAGGTGCAGCAGATCACCCACGATGCGCTTGCCTGCTGGAAGGAATGCTATCTTGTGCCTGCCCGCGTCAGGATCACCTGCCAGCGGGTGCTGGATTCCATTCGGTATTCCGTTGCGTCCAGCGAGGTGCCGGAGGATTTTGAATTGCAGCAGGAGCTTCTGGAAAAAGCTTCCACACTGCATGAAACGGAGACGCACTTTCTCACGGCCATTCAGCTTATGAGCAAGTACAAGGGGCGGCCCTTTGAAGACCACAAGCGGGAGGTTCAGGAGGTGCTTCGATATCTGCATACCCACTATACCGAGAGCATTACGCTGGAGGCATTGGCCGAAACCACCTGCCTGAATCGCAGCTATCTGTGCCGGGTCTTCAAGCGGGAGATGGGTACCAGCATCTTCGGTTACCTGAATGCATTCCGCATGAAACACGCGGCAGAACTGCTGCTGAAAAACGGGGATATGTACATCAAGGAGGTGGCTGTTCAGGTGGGGATCGAGGATCCGTTCTACTTTACCCGGCGATTCAAGGAATATTACGGGGTCTCCCCAAGGGAGTACGTGGATACACATAAATAATTTTGCTGACAGCGGAGATGCCACAGGGTGTCTCCGCTGTTTCCCTGCGGCACAGAAATGTCAAAATCGTCAAGCCTTTTGAAAATATACTCCATTGTGTATTGCTTTTGAATTCGGTAAAATAACATCGACCGTTTGCACACCCTTTTGGAAATGGAGGAAGCAAAAGCCATATGGAACAGATCAAAGACCAAATCTGCGATGTATGCCACAAGATGTGGCAGCTTGGGTGGGTAGCAGCCAACGACGGCAATGTGTCCGCTTTGCTGGATGACAATACCATCCTGACTACCCCCACAGGCATGAGCAAATCCTTTATCACCCCGGAAAAGTTGATCCGGGTGGATCGTCAGGGCAATGTGCTGGAGGCCGCAGGGGGACTCCGCCCCTCCAGCGAGCTGAAAATGCATCTGCGCTGCTATGACAGGCGTGACGATGTGCGCAGTGTCATTCATGCCCATCCTCCCGGAGCGACGGGGTTTGCCGTAGCCCACAAGGCGATGGATATGTATAACATGATCGAGGATGTGGCGGCTATCGGAGCAGTGCCCCTGACTCCCTACGGCACACCATCTACCACGGAGGTGCCGGATGCGATTGAACCGTATTTACAGGAGCATGATGTGATGTTGCTGGAAAACCATGGCGCGTTGGCGGTCGGCAGCGACGTGATTACGGCTTATTACCGGATGGAGAGCCTGGAGCTTTGGGCAAAAATTACGATCAATGCGGTTATCCTGGGTGGCAGTATTGATATCAGCCGGAAGAATATCGACAAGTTGATTGATTTGCGCAGCTTCTACCGCATTACCGGCAGGCATCCGGGTTATCAGGTCTATAACCCGGGGGATCCGCTGCTGCACAAGAAGGAGGATTAAGTCATGCTGAAAGGAATTCCTGCGGTCGTTTCTCCGGAGCTTCTGAAAGCACTGTGCGAAATGGGGCATGGTGACGAACTTGTCATTGCGGACGGAAATTTTCCCAGTCACAGCATCGGGAAGAATGCCATTGTTGTCCGGGCAGACGGCCATGGAGCGGCGGAAATACTGGGTGCGGTGCTGCGCCTGATTCCATTGGATGCTTATGTTGAAAGACCTGTCGCCTTGATGGAGGTCGTTCCGGGAGATACCTGCCCTACACCGGAGATTTGGGAAACCTACAAAAACATTTTGAATCAGCATGAACCGGATCACTGCGGCATTGAGATGATGGAGCGTTTTTCTTTCTATGAACGGTCGAAAAACGCCTACTTGATCATTGCTACGGGAGAAACCGCAATCTATGCCAATGTCCTGCTGAAAAAGGGCGTTGTAAAAGTGTAAAAGGAGGAAAACAATATGGCAAAGAATCGTTACATAGGGGAATACCCTGCTATCGGTATCCGACCTATCGTGGATGGCCGCCGGGGTCCCATGAAGCTGCGTGAGAGTCTGGAGGATCAGGTCATGGCTATGGCCAACGCGGCAAAAAAACTTTTTGAGGAAAACCTTTATTATTCCAACGGCAAACATGTTCGAGTGGTAATGGCAGATAGCTCTATTGGCCGGGTTCCGGAAACAGCGGCCTGCGCGGATAAGTTCAAGCGGGAGGGCGTGGCGATTACTTTGTCCGTCACACCCTGCTGGTGCTATGGTGCGGAGACCATGGATATGGATCCCACGACCATCAAGGGCATCTGGGGATTCAACGGCACGGAGCGTCCGGGCGCCGTGTATCTTGCGTCTGTCCTTGCAACCCATGCGCAGAAGGGGCTGCCTGCCTTTGGGATTTATGGACACGAAGTTCAGGATCGTGATCGGGTGACCGAAATCCCGGAAGATGTAAAGGAGAAGCTGCTCCGGTTTGGCAGGGCGGCTGTGGCGGTTGCCACTATGCGAGGAAAGAGCTATCTGCAGATCGGCTCCATGTGTATGGGAATCGGTGGTTCCATTATCGATCAGGACTTTATGGAAAGCTACCTGGGCATGCGGGTGGAATCCGTGGATGAGGTGGAGATCCTGCGGCGCATGGAGGAAGGTATCTATAACGAGGAACAGTACCGGAAAGCGCTGGCCTGGACGAAGGAACACTGTAGGGAAGGCCGGGACGACAATCCGGATTTTGTAAAATTCTCCGATTCCCAGAAGGAAAAACAGTGGGAATTCACAGTGAAGATGTACTGCATCATCAAGGATCTGATGGCCGGAAACCCCGATCTGCCTGCAGGCTTCGAGGAGGAAATGGTCGGGCACAACGCCATCGCCGGAGGTTTTCAGGGGCAGCGGCAGTGGACGGATCATTGGCCCAACTGCGACTACCCTGAGGCACTGCTCAGTTCTACTTTTGACTATGAGGGCGCGCGGGAACCATATACGCTGGCAACTGAAAATGATGTGCTGAATGGGCTTGGAATGCTGTTTATGCGTCTGCTGACACACCGTGCGCAGATTTTTGCAGATGTGCGTACTTACTGGTCAACCGATGCTGTCAAGCGCGTTACTGATTACACCCTGAAAGGCAAGGCGGAAGCATCCAACGGTATTATTCATCTGCTGAATTCCGGTGCTGCCTGCCTGGATGCCAGCGGCGTCTGCACCGATGAAGACGGGAACGCCATTATGAAGAAGTGGTGGGAGGTCACTGATAAGGACATTCAGAAGATGACCGATGCTACCGTGTGGTGTGAAGCGGGCTTTGACAATTTCCGTGGCGGCGGCTTCAGCAGCCACTACACGACGAAAGCGGAAATGCCAGCCACTATGATCCGCCTGAATCTTGTCAAAGGTCTGGGGCCTGTACTGCAAATTGCAGAGGGGTGGACGGTAGACCTTCCGGAGAGCGTGTCCGATACTCTGATGGAGCGTACCAACCCCACCTGGCCCTGCACCTGGTTTGCACCACGGTGCGATGGAAAGGAAGGCTCTCCGTTCAAGACTGCCTATGAGGTTATGCAAAATTGGGGAGCCAACCATGGTGCCATCTCCTACGGCCATATCGGTGCAGACCTCATCACCATGTGCTCCATGCTGCGCATTCCTGTTTGTATGCACAATGTGCCTGAGGAGAAGATTTTCCGCCCTGCTGCCTGGAATGCCTTCGGCATGGACAAAGAGGGTGCGGACTATCGTGCCTGCACCGCCTACGGGCCGCTGTATAAGTAAGCAATCATCAGGCGTTCCTACGGAGCGCCTGATCAACAAGGAGAGAGCATATGCCAAATTATTATCTGGCTATTGACATCGGCGCTTCCTCCGGACGGCACATCCTTTTCTGGCTGGAAAATGGTCAAATGCGCATGGAAGAGGTCTATCGTTTCCCCAACGGTATGGAGGAGCGAAACGGCAGCCTCTGCTGGAACTACCCGGCGATGGAACAGCATATCCTCATTGGCATGAGACGGTGCGCAGAAATTGGGAAAATCCCTGTCAGCGTGGGCATTGATACCTGGGGCGTTGACTTTGTCTTGCTGGACGCCCAGGACAATGTACTGGGGGAAGCCGTCGGCTATCGGGATCGCAGGACCGAGGGAATGGACGTACTGGTTTCAGAGGTTATTCCGTTGGAGAAACTATATGCCCGCACTGGTATCCAGAAAGCAACCTACAACACAATTTACCAGTTAATGGCAGTAAAGCAGACCTCCCCGGAGCAGCTTGGCAATGCGAAAACGTTCCTGATGGTTCCTGACTATTTCCATTGGAAGCTCTGCGGAGTAAAAGCAAACGAATATACGGAAGCAACTACCACGCAGCTGATAGATCCTGCTGCCTGTGACTGGGATCGGGAGTTGATTGAACGGCTTGGGTATCCTGTAGAGATATTTCAGAAGGTAGTCCAGCCCGGAACAGTTTTGGGTGAACTGACTGATGCGGTATCCGGAACAGTAGGATACCGCTGCAAAGTGGTGCTTCCTGCTGCCCACGATACGGCTTCTGCTATCCTGGCGATGCCCAGCACTGATCCGGATACGGTCTATATCAGTTCCGGAACGTGGTCATTGCTGGGAGTGGAACTGGATGCCCCCGACCGCAGTGACAGCAGCAGAAGAAACAACTTTACGAACGAGGGCGGTTTTGGAGGAAAAACCTGTTATCTTACAAATATCATGGGGTTATGGATGATCCAAAGCCTGAGAAAAGAGTTGTTGGAACAGGGCGTTGAACTGAGCTTTGCAGAGTTATGCACGCTGGCAGAAAGAGAGTCCATACCTTCTATTATCCCCTGCAATCATGACCGTTTCCTGTCGCCGGACAGTATGATTGGAGAAATCCAGCGTGCCTGCGCGGAAAGTGAGCAGATGGTTCCGCAAACACCTGCGCAGCTTGCGGCAGTGGTGTACCGCAGCTTGGCTGCCTGTTACGGAGAGGCGGTTTCTCAGCTGCGCGAAAGCAGAGGAAAACCGTATAATGCTCTGAGCATCATTGGTGGCGGCAGTAATGCGGCATATCTGAATCGGCTAACGGCAGAGGCCACCGGCTGCACTGTGTATGTCGGACCGGGGGAAGCTACCGCCATCGGGAATGCCGCGGCGCAGATGTTTCGTTTCGGAGAACTGAATTCTGTTTCAGAGGTGCGGAGATGCGTCCGGAGTTCTTTTGATGTGACTGTTGTACAGAACAGTAAAACCCGTAAACATTGACGGCAGATGGTACACCAGTAATAAAATATTATTTGATTTGCAATTCTCATGCGGCAGAAAGGTTTTTTCATGAGTCTATTACCATACATACGAAATGAGATTCCAGGCTTGCGGGAGGCGCTGGATGCTTACACTTTCCCGGAAATACTTCTCGACGTCGATCGCTATGGGAAGGGTCATATCAATGACACGTTTTGTGCTGTTTGTCAGTCACAAGAGGGGAATGCTATCCGATTTATCATCCAAAGGCTGAGTAATGCTGCCTTTCCCCATCCAGAGGAGCTGATGGAGAATTTTGTGGGGATTACGTCCTTCTTGAGAAATAAAATTCTTGCGGATGGCGGTGACCCAACGCGGGAAACGCTCTCTGTAGTCAAGACGAAGGACGGCAGAGATTTCTACACGGACGCAAACGGTCGGGTCTGGCGCCTGATGCCCTTTATCGAAAACACGGATTGCTACCAGTCTGCTACCCCGGAGCTGTTTGAGGCATCTGCGAGAACCTTTGGCCGGTTCCAGCGGCTTTTGAACGGGTACCCGGCGGAAACGCTCCACGAGACAATTCCTAATTTCCACGACACCGAGGATCGCCTCGCCAAGTTCCTGGCAGCCGTGGCTGCGGACAAGCTGGGGCGAGCGAAGGATGTCCAGCCGGAGATTCAGTTTGTTTTGGATCGGCGTGCAGATTGTTCTGTTGCCCTGAACGCTCTGAAGGAAGGCGTACTTCCTCTGCGGGTGATGCACAACGACACCAAGCTGAATAATATTTTAATTGACCGGGAAAGCCACGAGGGCATTTGCGTCATTGATCTGGACACTACCATGCCCGGCCTTTCCATTAACGATTTCGGTGATTCCATCCGTTTCGGCGCGAATCACAGTGCGGAGGATGAAAAGGATCTGAGCAAGGTGAATCTTGACCTGGGGCTGTATGAGGTCTTCACCCGAGGCTTCCTGCAGGGGGCAGACGGCATACTGACAGAAGCGGAGCTGGAATATCTTCCATGGGGTGCGAGACTGATGACTTTGGAATGTGGTATCCGGTTCCTGACGGATTATCTGGACGGCGACAATTATTTCCACGTCTGCTATCCGGAGCAGAATTTGGATCGCAGCCGTACTCAGTTTAAACTGGTGTGGGATATGGAACAGCAGTTTGAAGACATGCGTGAGATCGTGAAGAAATACGCAATTTGATTTTCAGAGTGCTGTTGAGGAAGATTCCCCCGGGAACTTTGGGGGATCTTAAAGAAAAACATGATCAGGTTGTTGTCCTACTTAGGGCGCAGGCAGTTGTGATACTACCTGCGCCCTTAAATTTTCCGACACCGTTCCCGATGTTCCGCTATCAAAAGATAGGGGGATATCGGGAATGGTGTTGCTTTTTCTGTGAGCGTTTCTCACGTTTCTGTGTAAGAAGAGGGAATACTTAAAAATTCTCTATTTTATACAAGCCTTTTACAGCGTTTTTGTACAGGATTCGCGCACCTCCTTCTGAAATTTGAATTAACCTGTCAAATTTCAATGCTAAGGAGGTCTGCGCTATGGCAGATAAGGAAAAGTATTTTATTCCCATTGAGGGCAAACTGATTGAGGTCGAGGAAAACGTGTATGTGGCCTACTATAAAATGGATCGTCGGGAACGATATCTGGAGGAGCGGGACAGGGACAATGGTGTTGTATCGTACAACACCATTGACAGTCAAGGTATCGACGGCGAATCGGGGTTACAGGATGTGGTAACAGAGACTATGGAGACCATTACACTTGCCAATAAACTTCGAAATCAGCTGCATAGGTGTATTGCAGCTCTGCCAAGGGCGGAACGGGAACTCATTCACGCTATCTATTTTGAAGGTATGACAGAAGCGGAGTATGCGTCAAAGGCAAATATGACCCAGTCCGGTATCAGCAGACGACGGAAGAAAACATTGTCAAAACTAAAGAAGTTATTGAATATTATGGGAAGTATTGGCTGATTTGTCATACGGATATGCAGAAAATCGGCTTATAAGTGAAGGGGTTATCATTGTCCTTTCGCTGTACCTTGTCAATTACATATCCAGAAGCGGAAATACATCCGCTGGTGTGCCATGCAGAGACAGAGAATTGGCAAGCGACATTGGAAAACGCGCGATGACCCACCTGTGCAGTTCATCTGCATCAATGCGGCAAGAAAGGTGGCTAGCGGGTCCGTTGGTTCAGAAAACAGGCCGTGGCCGACCTGTCTCGCGATGACAGCACCAGCGTTGGTACTCCTGCCCAGCCACAGTTACACGCAATGGGGCAGCTCGGAGAGATCCTCGGAGGGGTGCAAGTCCCGTGACGCGCAGCCAAGCGCGGTTTCCGTTTCTGCCCTTGCCTGGGGAAGTTGTGTCGGAATACAGGCGATATGTTCAATCAAATTTCAGAAGGAAGCCACCCTGCTGTACCATATTGGATACGGCAGGGCGGCTTTTAAGGAGAATTTTATGAATGCCAATGTGAATTATTGCAGCGTTATTATTTTGCTGCGCCAGTTGGTGACTGCGGGTCACTGTACAAAAAAGGAAGCCAATAGAATCGCTGCCCGGATCGCAAAGAAGACCGGTGCGGATCTGATTCTTTCTATATAAAATTATCGAATTAACACTAGCTATTCCGGAAAAGGTGTGGTAATGTGTGTTGCTAATAAGGGGGTGAAGGAATGGCAACGACAAGGGACAACCTGGCGAGAAAGCAGATTTTCATACCAGCTAATGTGCCGGAGGAAGAAATAGTCCTGCGGGTTGCGGCCTACTGTCGTGTCAGTACGGACTCCGATGACCAGATCAACAGTTTCACTGCGCAGAACAGCCACTACATGGAAATGATCACTGCCCATGACCAGTGGGAGCTGGTGGACATCTATGCGGATGAAGGCATCACCGGAACCTCCGCGAAAAAGCGGAAGGATTTCCAGAGACTGCTTGCAGACTGCCGGAATGGACGGATCGATAAGGTGCTGGTGAAGTCCATATCCCGATTCGCGCGAAATACCACCGAATGTCTGGAAGCTGTCCGGGAACTCAAATCCCTGGGGATCAGCATCTTCTTCGAGGAACACAATATTGATACCAAGATGGTGTCCAGCGAGATGCTGACGGCGGTGATTGCTTCCTGCGCACAGGCGGAGAGCGAGTCCATATCCCGAAATATGCGGTGGAGCGTCCAGAAGCGAATGGAGAGCGGCACGTTTAATACCTGCCGCGCGGCGACCGGGTTCCGACTGGGTGAGGATGGCCTCCGGATTGCCCCGGAGGAAGCACCCGTGATCTATGGTATTTTTGCGGATTATCTGCAGGGAAAGAATTCCAGAGAGATTGCGGGGAGACTGAACGCTGAGAATGCGCTTGGAAGAGTTTGGAACAGAAAACTGGTAGACTATATTCTGACCAATGAACGTTATGCGGGGAATGCGATTCTCCAGAAGAAATACAGGACGGAGACTATTCCCAGGATCAAGAAGCCCAATCGGGGCGAGCGCCCGATGTACTTTGTCAGGAACAGTAATCCAGCAATCATTACCCAGGAAATGTTTGACCAGGCAGCCCAGCTGCGGTCAAGCCGAAGAAATGAGACATGCAATATGGGGGCAAGACCATTTGCAAAGAAATTGTCCTGTGGGTGCTGCGGCAGCCTTTTTAGGTCAAAGAGGATTGACGATACATGGTATTGGGTGTGCAGGAAGCACGAAGAACCCAAGGCTCTGTGCGAAATGCCCCCTGTGCCTGAAAATGAAATCAAAGCGGCGTTCCTGAGATTATACTACACTCTTAAACACAACGCTGTAGTGCTGGACTTTTATGTGAAGCATCTGATATTGGTGCGGAACCGCCAGATGCTTTGGAGTCCTGCGGTCATTGAACTGAATAAGGAAATATCCGATATTTTAGATCAGAGTCACACACTATCCTTGCTGAACAGGCAGGAGATGGTTGACCCTGATATTTTTATAACCAAAAACAATCAGCTGGCAGAGCAGCTCCGCCAAGCTAAGCAGCAGAAAATACGGCTTCAGGAATTAGAGAGCAGCGAAACCATTGACGCAACACGGCAGACGCAGGAAGCGCTGCTGGCTGGGCCGGAGATTCTGGATGCTTTCGATGAGGAACTGTTCTGCGAGCTGATTGACAGAATCACAGTGCAGAGTAATACACAAGTTCGCTTCCGGCTGAAAAACGGACTGGAGCTGACGGAATCCATGGAAAGGACGGTCAGGTGATGGGTACAAAACGAAAGCTGCCATTTGGCTACAAAATGGAATCGGGGAGAATTGCTGTTGACACTGCAGAAAGCCATTGGGTCACCCACCTATTTTCCAGATACAATATGGGAGTCAGTGTTCAGGAACTGGCGAATTTTATGAATGATACTGCAGTTCGGTATGATCCCAATAAACCATGGAACAAGAACATGGTGGCGAGGATCCTGGCAGATACGCGGTATCTGGGAGAAAGTGGATTCCCAGTTTTGGTGGACGCCTCGGTTTTCTTGAACACAGAGGAAAAACGAAGGAAGAAAGCTCCTGCTGTGCAGAAGACGGAAGCACAGACCGTACTGAGAAGGAAGTGCGGATTCCGGATTACACCCCATATAGAGCACGAGGTGTTGTATCTGCTGAATTGCCTTACCCAGGATCCAGAGCGAATTGTAACACCACAAATACACCGTGCGCACTCCCAGAGGCTGGATGTGCTGAAATCCGAGCTGGAGGGGCTTATCGGTCAACTTCCGGTGGATGAAAACCGCGCCCGCGAGGTGCTGCAGGAAATTGCCGCAGAAATGTATGCGGACATTGATCCCAGAGAGTACGAAACCCAGCGGCTGCGAAGACTGTTTCAAGGGGAAGTGCCAAGTTCAGAGCTGGATGCCAATCTTATCGCAATGAGCATATCCGCTGTCATGGTGGACGGCAATGGGAATGTAAAGATCAGACTGAAAAACGACCAGATCGTGGAAAGGGGTGAGTAAAATGGATGATACTCGCAGGACGGTAACTATCATACCGGCAAAGTCGCAGATGGATCAGCGGACGGTCATGCGGCAGCTACGGGTGGCAGCTTACTGCCGGGTATCCACAGAGGAGGAAGAACAGCAGTCCAGCTATGAAGCGCAATGTACTTATTATACGGACAAAATCATGACCAATCCCGAGTGGACAATGGCAGGCATTTTTGCGGACGAGGGTATTTCTGGGACGTCCACCAAAAACCGGGATGATTTCAACAGGATGATCCGCAGGTGCCGCCAAAGAAAAATTGATCTGATTCTCACTAAATCTATCTCCCGATTCGCGAGAAACACGGTAGATAGCCTGAAGTACATTCGTGCATTGAAAGGTATGGGAATCGGCATCATCTTTGAGAAGGAGAATATCAATACGCTGGAAACGGACACGGAATTGATTATCACCTTCATGAGTGCCTTTGCCCAGTCGGAAAGTGAGTCCATCAGCGCCAATGTCCGGTGGGGTAAGAGGCAGGCTATGAAAGAGGGGAAAGCTTCCGTTAATTTCAAGAAGCTCTATGGGTTTTATCTGGATGACGAAGGAAATCCACAGGTAAATTCGGATCAGGCAGAGGCTGTCCGCAGCATCTTTGATCAGTATTTGCAGGGAGCCAGTTTAAGAATGATCAAGCTGAGTTTGGAAGGAAAGGCGGTGCCGAATCCGACGGGCGGAGCAAAGTGGGATATTTCCCAGATCAGGAGCATCCTGGGAAATGAAAAATACTGTGGGGACGTTCTGATGCAGAAGACCTTTACACAGGACTGTATCAACAAAAAGGTTATAAAGAACACGGGACAGCTTCCCATGTATCTGATCCAGAATAATCACCCGGCAATCATCAGCAGGGAAATATATCGGGCGGTTCAGGCAGAAAAGACCAGGAGATCGGCATCTGCAAGTCCATCCAAAAAGATGTCCTCTACAGGCCGCTCCTGTTATGCCAGCAAGTTTGCCCTATCCGAGCGACTGGTGTGCGGGGAGTGCGGCACCCTGTATCGAAGGTGTACATGGAAGCGGGACGGAAAGGCGAGGGTCGTTTGGCGTTGCGTGAGTCGATTGGACTACGGAACAAAATACTGCCACCAGTCACCAACTATGGATGAAGAACCTCTGCAGCAGGCGATCATGGCGGCAATCAATTCCGTAATGGATTCCAAGGGGACAATCTGCAGTCAGATCACGGAAGCGGCAGTAGAGGAAACAGGGCTTCTTCCGGATTCCACCATGACACTGGGAGAAATCAACCGAAGGCTTGAGGAACTGGAAGCGGAATTCAACGTATTGCTCCAACAGCCTGACAGTGCGGCGAAGAACGCGGAAAAGTTTGGCAGTATTGCCAATGAGATGGCGTCGCTGAAAGAACAGCGTGAAAAAATTGCCGCCCAGCTCCGAAAAGACCAAGCGGTACAGTCACATGTGCATACGATGGAAGCGGCACTAGACGGAATGAGCCACCACATGCAGCGGTGGGACGAGGAAATGATCCGGCAACTGGTACATACGGTAAAAGTGATATCCATTGACCGTATCAAGGTGTACCTGTATGACGGAATGGAGATTGACCAGACAGTCAACCCTTGACAGACGGCGGAATCGTGGTATAATGAACATAGAAAAGGGCGCTGCCGATAGACGGTTAGCCCCCTAGTAAGTGCATTGAAGTAATCGCCGTACTTGTCAGGGTGCCGGCGGTTACTTCTTTTTTATGATCGTAATGATCAAACTGGCAAAGGTGATGAGAACCATGAGCAGCTGAAACAGTTCCTCATATGTAACAACATTCACATCTACCACCCCCTTCCAGTCAGGACAGGGGGTAAAGAAGGATCACCCCCTGAAAGAGGGGGATAACCGCCTACCGTGTTATGGCAGCGCCCGGTTCTCGAAAGAACCATATTTATTCTACCAAAATGTGACATAGAAGTCAAAACATATTTTCGATATGCCAGCTGTTTTTATGGCTGGCTTTTTGCTTTTGGAGGTGTGTACCGAATCAGGAGACAAACGAATTAACCATGGGCAGCCCGTTCGATGGGATCGGCGGCTTTCCTCTGGCGGCGGTGCGGAATGGCATCCGACCGGTGTGGGCGAGTGAGATTGAAGCCTTTCCGATCGAGGTGACAAAGCTGCGGTTCCCCAATATGGTTCATGTCGGGGACATCACAAGGCTAAACGGAGCGGAGCTGCCGCCTGTAAATATCATATGTGGGGGCAGCCCATGTCAGGATCTCTCAGTGGCCGGAGCCAGAGCCGGTCTGGCCGGTGCGCGCTCCGGTCTTTTTATGGAACAAGTCAGACTCACAAAGGAGATGAGAAATGCAGACGAATTACGAGGCAGAACAGCTATCGATATACGACCTCGATTCTTGGTGTGGGAAAATGTTCCCGGAGCCTTCTCCAGCGGAACACCAAAAGGAGAAGACTTTCGGTGTGTCCTCGAGGAGATCGTCAGAATTAAGGTCGGTGGTGTTTCAATCCCTCGACCTTACCCCTGGCCATGGCAACCTGCTGGGAGAATCGTACTGGGAGCTGATTTCTCCCTGGCGTGGAGATGCCTCGACGCTCAATACTGGGGTGTCCCCCAGAGAAGAAAACGGATCTTCCTTGTCGCGGATTTTGCAGGACGATCCGCCGAAAAGATACTATTTGACCAGAAAAGCCTGTTTGGGTATCCTGCGTAGAGCCGCTGAACGGGGAAAGGAGCTTCCGGAAAAACTGAAGCAGGCGCTGGAGATCCAAGCCGGTCTCGTTCTGCCGGATGGCAGGTCCACGAAACTGGAAGCCTACCATATCAACCAGAGAGACGAGGGAATCGACCTTCACGGCGTATCCGGAGCGTTGATGGCGACCAGCAATATGCAGATGCAGACCTTTGTCACCCAGCCGGATGGAAAGGAGAATGAAGGCTGCGACGGAGCAATTCAGCCCATTGCGTTCGCAGCAAACCAGAGAGACGAGGTTCGGGATCTGCACGATGTGGCCGGGGCGCTGGGCGCACAGCCGGGTATGAAGCAGCAAACATTTATTGCTGCTGGCTTTTCCGCGGGGCAGGGGAGCAAAGCCGGGGGCGCTGGCTATCAGGAGGAATGCGCACCAACCCTGAAGGCGTCTGACAGCGGCACAAATATGATACCGAGCGTCTTATGCTTAAACGATCAGGGCGGCAGCATCATGGAGTGTTCCCAAGATGTGACCGGAACACTCCGCGCTCAGGAGCATGGACACCAGCCGCTGGTCTACGAGAACCACGGCATTGATGCCCGCTATACTGGCCCTCACAGGGTAGCACCCACTATGTCAGCACGATACGGTACGGGTGGTAATAATGTGCCGCTGGTGGAGCAGGATACGTCCGTTTACTGTATCGTCGGCAATGCCATTGACCGTCAGCCACAGAACGGCGGTAATGGGATCGGGTATCAGAGGGACATTGCCTATACCCTGACGGCGACAGATCACCACGCAGTCTTCAGTCGCCAAAGGGTGGATGTATTCACAGAGAACGAAGTGGTCAGTACGGAAAGCGCCCGGCAGCACAAGGATGCCACAGATCTGGTGGCGCAGCCTTATCAGGATGCGGTTGGCACGCTGGTTCGGTCAGACCATAAGGGCATCAGCAATCAGTATGTCGGCGACGATAAGTGCATTGTGGAGAGCCATAACCTGATTCGCCGTCTGACGCCCCTTGAGTGCGAGCGTTTGCAGGGTTTCCCGGACGGTTGGACAAACATCCCAGGGGCATCAGATTCCGCCCGTTACAAAGCTCTGGGCAACAGTGTGGCAATTCCTTGCGTGGAGTACGTTATGCGGGGGATTGCTATTGTTCTATGGGCTGAACGCAGGAGGCGAGTCTGGCTCGTAACCGTTTTACATTCGTTTTATCATGTCAAGTAGAAAATATAAATTCATCAGAAAGACTCGGTTTCGTTATATCGGCTGTCTTGGTATTGCCGATTATCACTACATTGTAAATGAAATCCAATTTTTAATCCCAAAGGCTATACACAGATTAAAGACAATAAGAGGAGGTTTAGATATTCACGATAAGGTTGAATATCGACCTATGGCTCTATTTGCGGGAAAAGGCTAGGAGGGTTGAAATTATCTGCAATTTTGTATATACTATAAATAATATCAGAATAATTCTGCGTTTCAGCACCATAATAGAAAGAGGTGTGCTATGGTTTCATATGTAAATGATGGCCTTGTTTTGCTTAAGGGGTGGTTTGAAAAAGCTACACGCTGGCAGAAGGATTTATTTGTCCAAATTTGGAATGGCAGTATGATGGAAGAGGAAATATGTAATCGTGCGATCAAGTTGATTGAACAGGAACATATGAATTTTAACCACAGAATTGTAGCAGTTACAACCTTTCCGGAGGACATTACTTTTGGAACTCCTGCAGCGAATCGAGTTATACTTACGCAGATTTCTGATATTAAGGGTATTGGTGCACTTGCACCTCGGAAGGCCTTGTCTTTCGGTGACGGATTGACCGTAGTGTACGGTCAAAATGGATGCGGAAAATCCTCTTATGTTCGCATTTTGAAAGCGTTGGCAAACCCGTTGTATGGGGATGCTGTGTTAGGAAACGTATATTGTAAAGGTCAAGAGGAGCCGGAAGCGACAGCTACATTTATGATAAATGGTACACAGAAAAATGTGGCCTGGAATAAGTCATCAAAGAAAAAATATCCGATCCAGATATACGATACTATTGAAGCGGATCGATTTGTCAACAAAGAAAACGAAGTAGTTTACGAGCCGAGAGTGTTGGCAACGATCACGAATATGGCAGCTATGTATGATCGCCTTTCCGACTACTTTTCGCAGATAGCAGAAGACATGGAAAAAGAGATGCCAAAGTTGCCTCAGAAATTGGCATTCAGCACAACTGCAACTGAGTTTATTGAAATATCTTCGCAGGCGGAGCTGACTAAATTTATCAAAGCGCATCCTTGGACGGACGCAGAAAAGGGAGAATTGGATATCATCGAAGCTAGTTTGCGTGAAAGCGACCCAGAACTGGCAGCTCGAACCAAAGAAGCCCAGCGTGATATTATCCGGACTCATGGTTATGAGATATTAAAAATGCTGGGATATGTTTCTGATGATGTGCGCGCTGATTATCTAGAAAAGCGGGAACGACAAATCATCACCAAAAAGACCGCTGACTTGTTAGTGGCCTCCAGTACAGGGCGTTCCCTGATACCGGAATTTGGTGGTGATATCTGGAAGACGATGTGGATGCGAGCAACTGAATATATTCGTGTTGCTGAAGGTAGAGCAGGTATGCCAGTGACAGAATCTGGCCGCTGTGCCCTTTGCCAGCAGAAACTGGATGCGGATGCCATGGAACGTATGAGGAGTTTTCAGGCATTTTCGCAATCTTCTGCAATTACGGAATCAGAAGTGGCACGTCTTGATTTTGCAGCAGCAGTGAAAGCGTTGCAGGATCATGTAGAAAACAAACTTGATCTTGTTGAACGAAAGACTGCGCTGCAATCCAGTTCAATTGCTCCAGAGAATCAGAAATATATTATATCGCTTTATGAGTTGATTCTTGCTCGATGTAGCTGGCTTCTGTCTTATAATGAAGATACGGATACTGAAATTCCCTATATTCAGAGCAAAGAAGAAATTACTGCTGCGTTCAGTGCGATGGTTGAAAAAATCAGTTCTGAAATCAAGGTGCTGAAGTCTGTAGCGGATAGCCGTGAGAAGCTAATTCGTCGTATGCAGGAACTCATGGTAACCCGTTGGGCATATGGTAATCTGGAAATCAAACAGAGACTGATTCTGGTGAAATCCGTTCTTACCAAATGCAAAACAAATACCCTGACGACGCTAAAAAAGGATCTTTCCAAACTGCTGATAACAGATGCTTATATCAGTCGTTTCCAAGAGGAAATGAATCGACTGGATAGGCGCAAGCAGATTAAGGTCGAGTTAGTTGCAAATGCGCCTCGAAGAGGACGGTCCTATCACCAGATTGTTCTGAAAGATGCTTGTGCTATGGGCAAACACAAAAATAATGAGATTTTGAGTGAAGGCGAATTCAGAGTGGTGTCACTGGCGGCATTCTTATCTGATCTGTCGTCTTGGAATCAGAATCTGCCGTTTGTTTTTGATGACCCTATTACTTCGTTGGATCACCTTTACGAAGGCAATGTTGCAAAGCGCCTGATCGAACTGTCCGTGGAGCGTCAAGTGATTGTATTTACTCACCGCTTGGCTTTTGCACAGCTTCTTGAAAATTCTGCAAGCGAATTCAATGCGACTTCTGCACTTGATGGAGATGTGATACGTGTACAGATCAAACATATCGAACTTCGGAACTCACCTTTGGGTCATCCATCTGAGCCAAACTACATAAACAACATGAAATTGGAAAAGGCAGCCAATAAATTGTTGGAGCAGGACGTTGCGTGTATTAAGAAAGCCTTGAAGGATGGTAATTTTAGTGATGCGGACGTGAAAACTCACGCTCTATGCACAGCGTTTAGAAATATGATTGAGTATGGTGTAGAGCAAAACCTACTGTCAGGTGTTGTGTCTAGATTTTCCAGAAATGTGTCTACGATGAAAATCCCGTGCCTGAACGCAATCACCAAGGAGGATATTGCACTCTTTGATAAAATGATGACAAAATACTCCTACTATGACCACTCCCATTCCATCGAAACTCCGCTACCGCCTCCTGATATTGCAGATGTAGAGAAAGATTTGATCCAAATGCGGGATTGGGCAAAAAATTTTTCTAAACGCTGTGAAGCCGAGCAGGATAAGGCGAAGGGCAAATAGAAGTTTGTTGAGTGAATTTATGAATATTTTGGCAGCTCCCGCCTGTAAAATATGGGACATTTGTTTATTAATGGATTAGAGGATAATACTTGCCAAGGCAGAGAGATTGATCCTTTTTCTAGACGGGTTTGATTTACAGATGGAATTCAAGCATATGCTCAATCCGGTGCATACCAGATTCTGGACATAAGTGAAGCCGAAGAATATATCATTGGAGAAAGTTTTTCCTATGTACTATTAGAGTTGTATAATAGCAGAATACCAGAAGGGTCGACGTTCATCAAAGAGTTTTAATGTATCCGATGACACAATATCCTGTATCAACAATGTGATTATGATACTAAATGTTGATTTGCGGGATGCGATGTGCTAATATCTGGTAAAATTACGACACAACTAGGTGCTTTGTTCTGGATTAACATTGGAGGTGACCATAAAATGGCGAAGAAAAAAGGAAGGGGGCATGCTCCGTCGCAGTTGACATTGAATATGCTTTTTGCGAATGCTGCCGGCCGGTGCCAGTTTGAAGGATGCAATAAATCTGTATTGTTTGACGAGCTAACATTAAAGACGTACAACAAGTCCAATGTAGCTCATATTATCGCATCCAGTCCTGGAGGTGCAAGAGGCGATGAAATCCGCTCTCATCAGCTGTCTGACAAACTCGGCAACCTAATGCTGATGTGTCCGGAACACCATAAGCAAATCGATGATTTCGCTGAGGATTACCCGGAAGATCGACTGCTGGAAATGAAAAGCAAGCACGAAAGGGCAATCGCCGACCAATGCGACATGATTTATAAAGAGCCTTCTGAAGTGCTTATGCTCAGTGCTCCAATTAAGGGGCGCAACCACGTGACTATTGATTTTAACCAGTGCGCGAGGGCAGTTATGCCTGAAAAACGGGTTGCCGTTACTCATGGACGGAGGATCAAAATTGATCTTGAGGGGGATTACCGCTCCTCCCGTTATTGGGATAGCATGTTGCAAGCGTTGGATAGAAAAATCGCTCTGACAATCAATGCTATATTAGACGAAGATCCTAATGCGCACTTCTCGGTATTCCCTCTTGCACCAATGCCGTTGATCATGAAGTTGGGCTATCAGATTGGAGATAAAACCCGAGCAGATATTTTTCAGTTTTCTCGTGCGGAGGATTCCTGGAATTGGGTCGCCAAAGAGCAGACAAACAACTTCTCTGTGGAGAAGCAAATTCTCAATGACGGTAACCATATTGCTCTGGTATTCTCCTTGACTGCCGACATTGCAATGGTACGGATCACTGAAGTTTATGATGCCGATATTTTGTACTTCATCCGTGCTGAACGTTTTGGCGTGGATTGCATACAGAGTCCCGCAGATCTGACTGCATTCTGGAATAAGTACCAAGCTGTATGCGATGAAATCAAAAATACATATCCGGAAGTTCAGGAAATCGGCGTATTCCCCGCGATGCCTGTATCTGCAGCCTTTGAGGTGGGCCGCCGGTATATGCCGGGAGTGTATCCAAGATTCAGAATTTATGATGACGACAATGGATTTTTTGAAACCATTACGATCGGAGGTAAAGAGAATGACAGAGAAAGAAAAACAAATTAACATTTGGCTGAACCAGATTGCCGACGAATTGAATATCACTCCCACCATGCTTGATAAAGCGGTTAAAAGCTACACTGCTGTGGGGACATGGCTTTCCGACGGCATCCCCTACGATGTCAAAATTACGCCGCAAGGATCTATGAATCTTGGAACGGTAGTTCGTCCCATCACTGAAAAAGATGAGTATGATGTCGACTTGGTATGCCTTTTGAAGAATGGCGGCATGTTGCCACTGGGCCGTGTTAAAGGTCTTGTTGGAGATCGTTTAAAGGCTCATGGAACGTACAAACAGATGCTCCAAGAAGAAGGTAAGCGATGCTGGACTATGCAATATGATGAGTTTCACATGGATATCCTTCCGTGTGTGCCCAGAAACACATATTACATAGAGCCATATTTGACTGCAATTAAGTTGACCCACAAGAATGAATGGGGTGGTTATGAACCCCGTTTTAGCGATCCGTATGCATACCATGCGTGGTTTGAGGAACGGATGAAGGACATCCTCCACATTGAAAAAAGCCACTATGCAGCTAGAAATAATGTAGACGTTGCTAAGGTTCCAACCTACAAAATTCGTACTCCACTGCAAAAGGCAATTCAATTACTGAAACGCCACCGGGACATTGTTTTCCAAAACAACAATGAGGATGCCCCCATCTCCATTATCATTACTACACTTGCGGCCCTTTCTTATAATGGTGAGTCCAGTGTATATGAAGCGTTGTGCAATATCATCAACAAGATGCCACAATTTATCGAAGTAAGAGGAACTGAATACTGGATTGAAAATCCCGTTATGCACGAAGAAAACTTTGCTGACAAATGGAACGAAGTACCCAAAAAGCGGACAGCGTTTATGTGCTGGATTCAAAAGGCAAAAAAAGATCTGATTACAGATCCGCTGAGTTGCTTTGGGCAGGATGGCATTGCTAATCAGTACAAGCAGGTTCTCGGTAAAACACCTGTCGAACGTGCTGCTTGTGCGATAGGAAATGCTACCCGCACTGCACGTGAAAACGGCAATTTGTATATCAATGGCCTGACTGGTGGCATAACAGCAACTCCAACGGAGAAGAGCAAACCAGTAAAGGAGCACACGTTTTTTGGCAAATAAAAACTTCATTCCCAAGAGAAAAATCCGCTTATTCGATCAAATGATGACGCTAAGAGTCTCGTATCCTTCAGCGTCGTGCGAACTTCGCAAGGGCACGTTGTACTGGCGTGGGAAAGTGAAGCCAACTCCACTTTCTCGAGAGTACAAAGTAACTTTGACATATGCCGAAACACAAGCACCGAAAGTATGGGTTAGTGGCGAAGACCTTCAAAAAATCGATGACGAAGATTTTCCCCACAACTATGGCGTTGATTCCGAGAATAATATGGTTCAGATTTGCTTATACCGTTACCGTGAATTCACTAAGGACAAGTTTCTGGCAAATACCATTATTCCATGGACTGTCGAGTGGCTTTATTTCTACGAGATATGGCTGGCAACTGGGGAATGGTGTGGAGGAGGAGAACATCCGGGCGAATCTGAATAGTACCTCACTTGTTAGGTGGTATGATACGATGTCTAACGAATGGGGATACTACGCAGGAGGAAGTTGGCTGTAACGTAAGTTTTTCAACTTGCTATTGCCATGAACTTCCTGATCGATGTATTGCCTGTAGCATTTATTTTTACACTGTCGCAGATTCCAATGTTACAGGATTTGTTTACAGGAAGCTGTGGAATCGAGTGTTGCCATTTTTACTGTCTCAGAAAGTTTGTATGGCAGTGTTTTCGCACATGGGTAATGAAATTACGATCTCTAAAAATGAAAAATCATACCTCAAGCCCTTGATATTAAGATGACATGTCGAAACTTGCGAACGAAAGTTGCATGATTTTTCGCGGTGTTATAGGCAGAAGCAGCCTAAAACATCTGCATCTAAAGTGTTGAACAGACACAGAAGTGATGTTCACTTTTGATCTCGGACGCAA